>ERZ825670.653-NODE-653-length-44246-cov-11.556267_pt1 | contig 44246 bp, 48 predicted proteins | sample MGYA00519929_ERZ825670 | MGnify/ENA primary metagenome ERZ825670 (study PRJEB31778, sample SAMEA3449207) | human gut metagenome | biome: human gut; feature: human-associated habitat; material: faeces | place: United Kingdom | collected 2010/2012 ...
CTTACCATGGATTTGTAATACCATTATACTATAGCGGCATAACTAAATTATACAAAATAATTGATAGATGTGCAAGATATTTTGGTAAATTTCCTTTACAATATACCCCATAGGGGTGTATAATAAAAAACGGGTGAAATATTATGCATGAAATATGTCAAATGTGTAAAAAGAACAAACATCGAAGTTGTGAAGAAAAAGCAAATATTATCAAAAGATTAAATGTAATCGAAGGACAAATTCGTGGAATAAAACAGATGGTTCAAGATGATAGATACTGTGATGAAATAATAATTCAATTATCAGCATCAATGCATTCCTTAAAAAGTCTAGGTAACAACATATTAAAAAGTCATATGAAAAGTTGTATGGTAGAAAATATTAAGAATGATAAATTAGAAATAATTGATGAAGTCGTAGAATTAATAGATAAAATAAATAAGTAAGGTGGTAATTATGTTAAGTATAAAAAATATTAATGTTAGTTTAAAAAATGAAGATAAAAAAATAATAAAAGATTTATCATTAGAAATTAATGATGGAGAAACTCATGCAATAATGGGACCAAATGGAACAGGCAAATCAACATTAGCAAAAGTTATAATGGGGCATTACTTATTTACTTTAACTGGTGGAGAAATATTTTTTAATGGAACAAAATTAAATGATTTAACCACAGATGAAAGAGCAAAACTTGGAATATTTTTAGCAATGCAAGACCCCACTGTAATAGATGGAGTAACAAATAGTGAATTTTTAAAAACAAGTAGTGAAGAAATAACAGGCAAACATATAGATTATTTTAAATTTATAACTGAAGTAAATAACTCGCTAAAAGACCTAGAATTTTCAAAAGATATGATTCATAGACATGTTAATGCGGGCTTCTCTGGCGGTGAAAAAAAGAAAAATGAAGTACTTCAAATAAAAATATTAAAACCCAAACTAATCATACTAGATGAACTAGATTCAGGTCTAGATGTTGACTCTTTAAAAATAGTATGTGAAAACATAAATAAATACAAAAGTGAAAATCCTGATACATCAATATTAATTATTACTCATTACCCAAGAATCCTTGAAATGATTAAGCCAGATTATGTTCATGTTATGAAAAATGGTACAATCGTTAAAACAGGTGATATATCTTTGGCTACATTAACAGAAAAAGTTGGTTATAATGAATAAAGATATTTATATAAATGATTTAAATATTAAATTTGATATAAAAAAAGGTGAAACATTAAATATATATCACTATGTATTTAATAAAAGTGTTAATGTAATAATTAATTTAAATGGAGAAAATGCTAAAGTAAATTATCATTTTAGTGTGATAAGTCTAAGTGATAATAACTTTAAAATTGAAGTTAATCACAATAGTAAAAATACTGAAAGTAACATATTTAATCACGGAGTAAATGTTTTAAATAATAAATTATCATTTGATGTAACGGGTCTTGTACCAAAAGATATAAGTAAATGCATTTGTAATCAAGAAAATCAAATAATTAATTTAAGTGATGGAACGAGTCTTATAAAACCAAATTTGCTTATTAGAAATTATGATACATTTTCAAATCATGCAGCATACATAGGTAAGTTCAAAGATGAATTGTTGTTTTATTTAATGAGTAGAGGTATAAGTTTTAATAAATCAAATGAATTACTTATGGAAAGTTTACTCATTAATAATGGTAATAAAGAAGAAAAAGTTGTCCAAGAATTTATTAAAAACTTAAAGGAGGTAAATAATGGATAGAGAAACAAAAAGAGAAATAATAATGGATTATAGTAAAGATACAACTCATCGAGGATTAATAAATGATGATAGATATTTTAAAGAAAATACCAGAAGTGACTCATGTATAGATAATATGGACATGATGGTTAAATTAAACAATGATATTATCGAAGATGTCTTATTTGATGGTGAAGCATGTGCAATATGTACAAGTGCCACAAGTATTTGGTCTGATATTTTAATTGGTAAAACAATAGATGAAGCCAAAAAAATAGTTGATAACTATAACAAAATGATTAATGAAGAAGAATATGATAAAAAGACTCTAGGTAATCTTCAAGTATTTGATGAAATAGCATTACAACCAGCTCGTAAAAACTGTGCATTACTTCCTTGCAAAACAGTTATTAAAATATTAAATGATATAGAAGGTAAGTAACATGGAAATTGTTGGTTTAAGTGAAGAAAAAATAAAAGAAATATCTAAGATAAAGGGTGAAGATGATTGGGTACTTAACTATAGATTAAAAGGATATAATTCTTTTATTAATCAAAGTATGCCAGATTTTGGTCCAGAAATCAAATTAAATTTTGATGATGTAATCTATTATAAAAATAATGAAAGAGATAAAAAGTTAGAAAATAATTGGAATAATATTTTAAAACCAGTTGTTGATGAACTAGATAGTGTTGGTGTTTTAGAAAGTGAAAAACATTTTGGTGGAATGGGAGTTCAATATGAAAGTGAAGTAATATATCACAATATGATTAAAGAACTTGAAGCAAAAAATGTAATATTTACTTCGATTGAAGTTGCAATAAAAAAATATCCAGATTTAGTAAAAAAATATTTTGGTAAAATAGTTTCATACACAGAAAATAAATTTGCAGCATTAAATGCATCAGTATTTAGTGGAGGTTCATTTATATATGTACCAAAAAACACAATACTTGATAGACCTTTACAAAGTTATTTTAGAATTAATAGCAAAAACATGGGACAATTTGAAAGAACATTAATAATTGTTGATGATAATTCATCTCTTCATTATGTCGAAGGATGTACAGCACCATCTTATAGTGAATCAAGCTTACATGCTGCCATCGTGGAAATCTATGTTGGTAAAAATTCAAAATGTCGTTATTCAACAGTTCAAAACTGGGCAACAAATGTCTATAACCTAGTTACAAAAAGAGCTTTAGTTGATGAGTCTGGTGTTATGGAATGGATTGATGGTAATATTGGTTCAAAAGTTACAATGAAATATCCATGCTGCATTTTAAAAGGAGACAATTCATCTGGAACATGTATTACAATTAGTGTTGCTAAAAAAAATCAAGAACAAGATAGTGGAGCAAGAATGATTCACATTGGTAAAAATACAAAGAGTAATATAGTTTCAAAAAGTATTGCATCAAATGGTGGTAATGCAACATATCGTGGTAAGGTTGATATTAAAAAAAGTGCAACAAATAGTGAATCAATGGTTAAATGTGATAGCTTAATTTTAGATGATGAATCAATGAGTGATACCATACCAGTAAATATTGTTGGCAACTTTTCAAGTAACATAGAACACGAAGCAACAATATCAAAGATAAATGATGATGTTTTATTCTATTTAATGAGTCGTGGTATTCCAGAAGAGAGGGCAACAGAGTTAATTGTTCTTGGTTTTATTGACAAATTTAAAAATGAACTACCTATGGAATATGCCGTAGAATTAAACCAATTAATAAAAAGAAATTTATAAATTTGTTAATAACAAGTTGACTTTTAAAAAGTGTTTAAGTCCCGAGATAAAAATAGTATATTAAATAATAATCTTACAATGTAAATATTAAAAAAGACTAATAAGAAATAATTGCTTTTTAGTCTTTTTAATTCATTAAATAAACATTTTATCTTTTATTTTAGAAAAAATTGTGTTATAATCTAAGTATCAATTTTAAGTGGGCAGAAAATCCCACTTTTATTATTAGTTATCGGAGGTGTTTATGCAAAAAAAATTAGATGAACTAAAAATTAAATTACAAGATGCGTTAACTAAAGATGAAATTATAGTTGATAGCATCACCTTTGAAGAAAAAGGAAAATATCATTTTCTAACTATAACGTTGGATAAAATCGGGGGCATTGACCTAGAAACAATAACTGCAGCCACTCATATAGTTAACGATGTGGTAGATGATGCAAATATAACTGATGATAGTTATATTTTAGATGTAGTTAGCAAAGAAAGAGGAGAGTAAAGATGGAAAAAAAAGAATTAATTAAAGCTATTGATACAATAGTAACAGAAAAAAATATTTCACCAGATATCATTTATGAGGCACTAACATTAGCACTTCAAACAGCTTACAAAAAGAATTTTAATTCAAAAACTAATGTAAGAGTGGATATCAATCGTGAAACAGGAGACATTAAAGTATTTTCATACTATGTAGTAGTACCTGAAATTGATGAAGGAAAAATAGTTGAAGACGAAGAAGGAAACATCACAAAAATTGAACCTGAAATCAACAAAGATGCTCAAATATTACTTGAAGATGCAGTAAAGAAAGTACCAAATATCAAAATTGGAGAAACTATTGAAGAAGAAGTTACACCAAAAGATTTTGGACGTGTAGCCGCAGGCACAGCAAAACAAGTGGTAATGCAAAAAATAAGAGAAGCTGAAAAAAATAGTATCATCGATGAATTTGCAGATAAACAAGATGAACTAATGATAGGTCTAGTTGCTATGGAAGATCAAAACAATTATTATATTGACTTAGGTAGAACTCGTGGAATACTTCCTAAAAAGGATATTATTCCTGGAGAAAAAATAGTAATGGGTTCAAGTATCAAAGTTTATGTAACAAAAGTTGAATCAGGACCAAAAGGACCAGTTATTAAACTATCAAGAAAGAATTATGGATTTGTAAAAAGACTATTTGAACATGAAATTCCTGAAGTTGCAAATGGAACAATTATTATTAACCAAGTAGTAAGAGAACCAGGTATTCGTACCAAAGTATCACTATATTCAACAAATTCAAGAATTGATGCAATTGGTTCATGTATCGGTGAACGTGGTTCAAGAATTGCTGGTATATTAAAAGAATTAAAAGGTGAAAAAGTTGACCTAGTACTTTATTCTGAAGACCCAGCTGAATACATAAAAAATGCTATGTCACCAGCTAAAGATGTAATCGTATCAATACCAGATGCTGAAAAGAAAAACGCCTTAGTTATAGTTAATAAAGAAAACTTATCACCAGCAATAGGTAAAAAAGGTACAAACATTAAACTTGCTAGTAAATTAACCAAATATCATTTAGAAATTAAAACAATGGAAGAAATACAAGAAGCAGGAAATGGTAAAATAAATGAAGAAAATACCAATGCGTAATTGTTTAATTACTAAAGAAAAATTACCCAAAAAAGATCTAATAAGAATTGTTAGAACTCCAGAAGGTACAGTAATAATCGATGAAATAGGCAAAGCAAATGGACGTGGAGCCTACTTAAAAAAAGATATTGAGGTTATAAATAAAGCAAAAAATAATAAAGTATTAGAAAGAGTACTTGAAGTAAAAGTACCAGATAGTATATATGATGAATTAATTGAAAAACTAAAATAAGAAAGGATGTGTTAATATGAAAGTATCAGATTATGCATTTGATGTAAATCTTTCTGTAGCAGAAATACTAAAAAAATGTCATGAGTTAGAAATTAATGTTAAAACTGCGGATGACTATTTATCTGATGATGACATTATTATGCTAGATAATACAATAAATATTATAAGCACAGATGAAGAAATAACTTACGAAGAAGAAGACGATATCGATGATAAAGTTGATGAAATAATTTCATCATCTACGATAGAAAAAAAGATAAAAAATAGTGTAAGCAAAGAAAAACTAAAGAAAAAAGACAGCAGTAAACAAGAATTTAATATGCTAAAAAAAGAAATGTACAAGCATAAAAACAAATTAATGAGTAATAAAGCAGATGAAAACATTGTTGTTTATAAAAATGATATGAGCGTTAGTGACTTTGCAAATGCTTTAAATGTCAGTGGAACAGAAATAATTAAAAAATTAATGGAAAATGGTTTAATGCTTAGTCTAAATCAACCAATTGATTTTGAAAATGCAGAAATTATTGCTCTAGATTATCATAAAACACTAAAAAAAGAAGAAACACAAGATGTTGCAAATTTTGAATCTTTTGAAGTAGTGGATAATCCTGAAGATTTAGTAAAAAGACCACCGATAGTTACTATAATGGGACATGTTGACCATGGTAAAACAACTCTTTTAGACTATATAAGAAATACTCATGTAGTTGATAAAGAATTTGGAGGAATTACTCAACATATCGGAGCATATCAAACTAAATATAAAGATGAACTTATTACATTTATTGATACACCAGGTCATGCTGCTTTTACAGAAATGCGTGCAAGAGGAGCATCAGTTACTGATATAGTTATAATTATTGTTGCAGCAGATGATGGAGTAAAGCCACAAACTAAAGAAGCAGTTGATCATGCTCTAAGTGCTAAGGTTCCAATTATTGTTGCAGTAAATAAAATTGATAAACCAGAAGCAAACATTGATAGAGTCTTAACTGAAATGGCTGAAATTGGAATTACACCAGAATCCTGGGGTGGAGATGTTCCATTTATAAATATATCTGCTCATACTGGTGAAGGTATTGACTTACTTCTTGAAACAATTCTTACAATTGCAGAAGTAAATGAACTAAAAGCAAATCCAAATCGTTATGCTATCGGTGCTGTAATTGAATCAAGACTAGATAAAAATATCGGAGGTATCGCATCATTCTTAATTCAAAACGGAACACTTAGAATCGGAGATCCTATAGTTGTTGGTACAAGTTATGCCAAAATTCGTACAATGAAAAATGATCGTGGTGAAGCAATTGTTGAAGCTGGACCATCAACACCGGTAGAAATAACTGGTTTAACAGAAAATCCATCAGCAGGTGATAAATTCATGGCTTTTGAAACTGAAACAGAAGCAAAAAAAATTGCTGAAAAACGTGCGTCACAAGCAAAACTAAATAGTAATGCATCTAAAAAGGTATCACTAGATGATTTATTTAAAAGTGTTGATGCTGGTAATAAAGAAATTAACATTGTCTTAAAAGCTGATGTTCGTGGTTCTGAAGAAGCGGTTAAAAATGCATTAGAAAAAATTAAAGAAAAAGATGTATCTGTCAAAGTAATAAGAAGTGGAATCGGAGCAATAACAGAATCAGATGTTGTTCTTGCCAGTGCATCAAATGCAATCATTATTGGATTTAATGTCGTAGCACCAGCAACAAGTAAAGAATATGCTAAAGATAACAATGTTGATATAAGACTTTATACAATAATCTATAAACTAGTCGAAGATATCGAAGCCTCAATAAATGGTATGTTAGATCCTGAATACGAAGAAAAAATAATCGGTGAAGCTGAAATTAGAAAAATATTTAAATTCTCTAAGATTGGTAACATTGCTGGTTCTTACATAACTTCTGGAGTTGTTAAAAATAATGCCTTAGCCAGAGTAATTCGTGATGGTGTTGTAATTGCAAGTGATGAAAAAATAGCATCACTCCAAAGAGAAAAAGACACAGTTAAAGAAGTTAAAAAAGGTTTTGAATGTGGTATTACTTTAGAAAAATTTAATGATTTCAAAGAAGGAGACACAATCGAAGTATACGAAATGATCGAGGTAAAACATGCCTAAGTATAAGATAAAAAGAATTGCTAGTGATATAGAAAGATACTTATGTGATATCATTATAAATGAAGCAAATGATGAAATACTAAAAAGTATAACAATTACAGGATGTGACTTAACAAATGACTTAAGTTATTGCAAAGTTTATTTTACATCACTTTTAGAAATGGATAAAAAAAGCCTTGAAAAAGAATTAAATGAAGCTGCACCATTCTTACGTGGAAAACTAAGTAAAATGATTGAAATAAGACACACTCCGGAATTAAAATTTATTTATGATGAATCAATAAGTTATGGAGAAAAAATCGAGAATATTATTGAAAATTTAAACAGGGAGGGATAATAATGATCGAAGTTTTAGAAAAAATTCCAAAAATTTATGAAAGAGCTGTTTTAGCAGAATACTACAGATTCTTTCAAAATCTAAATGGTTCAAAAGATATTATTAATAAGAATTTATCATTTACAACTGATGCTTACAAGTTAACAGAAAAAGAAACAAGAAATGAATGTTTTTTAGAAGCTTACAAAGTATTAGAAAATAACCAACGTAATATTAAGTTTGTTTTGTTAAAAGGTGAAGAACAAGAACTTCTTGCAGTAGCACGCATAAGAATTGATGAATTTGCTATTTATATTTGTGATATAGTTTATACAAATTATCCAACTATCGCAGAACAAATATCAAGTTTCACAGATCTTTATGAAGCTATCAAAGATATTGCAAATAATTATCAAAAAGATTATCTTGAAATCGAAGTACCTAAAAATGATGACTTTACTTTAGATGAAGCAGAGTACTATGGTTTTGCAAATACTACTGAACCAAATAGAGTAACAAGAAACTATAAAACAGTTATTTTAACTAAAGAAATAAGAAAGAAAGAATTAAATGGACAAACTCGTAGTCGTAAACAAACCAAGTGATATAACAAGCAGAGATGTTGTTAATAAATTGTGTAAAATATTTAATACTAAAAAAATAGGACACACCGGAACACTAGATCCAATAGCATCCGGTGTCCTTGTTTGTGTATGTGGAAAATATACTAAGTTAGTTAATGATTTAACTTCTTTAGATAAAGAATATATTGCAACTATTAAACTTGGTATTAAAACAGATACCCTAGATACAAAAGGCACCATCATCGAAGAAAAAGATGTAAATGTAACCCTTGATGATATCAAAAAAGTATTTAATAATTTTCCAAAAAGTTATAATCAAACTGTACCTAAATATTCTGCAGTTAAAATAAATGGTAAAAAGTTATACGAATATGCTAGAAATAATATTGATATAAAATTACCAGTTCGAAAAGTAGAAATTTATTCTCTAGAACTCTTAGATTTTGATGGCACATCAATTACTTTTAAAACCAAAGTATCAAAAGGTACTTACATAAGAAGCCTAATCGAAGATATATGTAATGATTTAAATACAATTGGTACCATGAGTAATTTAATTCGTACAAAACAAGGAAATTTTTCTATCGAAGAATCATATACCCTAAATGATATTGAAAATGGCAATTATAAACCTCTTTCTATTCATGAATTTTTAAATTATCCATCTATAGAAATACCTGATGAATATCTAAAACTAATAATTAATGGCAATAAAATACCAAATTCATTTAATATAAAAGGCAAAGTAATATTCACAAAAAGTAATAAAGATTATGCAATATATATTAATGAATTTAATGTATTAAAACCATATATAATGTTAAATGAGTAAGACCACTTACTCATTTTCTGTTGTCATATTTGACAACATGTCTATATTCTAGTATAATTATTTTAACAGATGGGGGTTATTATGAATATATTTAGTAAATTATTTAAAAAGAAGTCTGTTGAATGTAATTCAATAGTTTCACTTGCAAATTTAGTGAAAGACCCAGACAAGGATTTTTTTAGTAAACACAAGCAAGATGTAAAAGAATTAGAAAAAACTTACGGAGAAATAATAAAACAAAATAAAACAATTACATCCCTAGATTTTGTATTGCCAAACAACAATAAAGATTCAAATTATTATTCAACAACATTACTTAAAATCACTATGGAATTAGATAATATATTAAATCCAGTAAATAATAGTGAAAAAAGAAATGACATTGATGTTAAAATAATCATAGGTAAATTGAAGTATTATTCTATGGAATTATTAAATTACAAAGATAGATTATTTATTCAAAAAAGAGCACTAACAAATATGAAACATAAAGTTTTCATAATTAAAGATATTCAAAAGCAAAAAAGAATAAACGAAGCAATTAACACAAAAATAGAACAAATATCAAATGAACTAATAGCTATTAATTCATTATATAATTCAAATAATATTGAAATAAATAACTATTTATCTCTTGTAGAATCATCATCTTTAAGACACATCACAGATTCTGAAGACTACATTAAAATTCTTTATAAAGAAGACTTATCTTATATAAAAGAACTTGGATTACCAACTACTGATGAAAACGAAACACTCTCAAACATCATTAAAATGGAAGTAAATCTTGAAGAATTTATTCATTTTAATGATAAAGTCATATTACATGATTATCTATTATTTAAAGCTCATAAAATAACATACACTATGGACCAATTAGATAGAGTAATAACTAGATTAAGAATATATCGTAAATTTAAAACTGATGAATATTCAAATGAATATCTAAATGATGTATATCAAGCAAAATATGAACATATTAAAGCACAATATGTTCATAACTTAGAAATACGATACACTTTTGATATTGATGATAATGAAGAAAAAACGTATTTTACTAATGCTTTAGAAAAAGATGTCAATGATTTAAAGAAACAAATAAAAGAATTATATCGTTTTGACTATAAAGACATTTTAATTATCATCGATGGATTATCTAAAACTAATGGTGAATATAACTACGAATATTTATTATCAAATCATAATAAACTCAAGGTATTATTTAATATTGGAAATCCATTTAAACTTGAGATATTCTATAAAGAAGAAAAGGCATCAAAATATAATATTCCTTATCTAAATGAATTAGAAAATGTATATACTTTTGATGATAGCGTTTTAATTGAAACAATATCTAGATTATATCTTCATCAAATAGATAACGTTGGTAATAAACTTGATCGTTATAAAAGAAACTTTGATGATACACCATTTATATCTGAAGGAGTACCTAAAAATGAATATTACTATTATGCTAAATTATATAAGATTGTAAAATCGTGTCTAAGCAAAGTAAAAAGTGATAGTGATAGATATTATTTATACCAAGGTTTAAAAAGTGTTAATTTTGATACAAACTTTAAAATAAATTCAATATTATCTACATCCCTAGATTTATCGTCTAAAGAAGAAATGAGTCTAGAATTATATTTAGAATTATGTAGTCTCGGGGATGAAATGAGAAAAAAGAAAGTTATTTTAAATCAAGAACTTGAATCATTTAATTATACACGTTCACCATTATTTAATGATACACCATTAGATATAAAAGAATTTGTTATAAATGATGATGTTAAAATATTCTACTTTAATGATATTGATTTTAAATATGACACAGGTAAAGAAGTATCTTTTAGAATTGATTTAGAAAATTCTAAACTAGCTCAAAACAAAGTTGAGTTCTTAAGATTTATTGAAACATGTAAATATTTAAGTAACTTTTATGATATAGTTATCATAGATAAAAATACAGAAATAGAATTTTATTTTAAATTCTATAAAAGAAGTACTCTTGAAATAATTTATAAAACAATTATGTTAATGAAAGAAGATAACTTACCATTATTAAGATGGAAATAAAAAAGGAATAAGGTAGCAATTACTTTATTCCTTTTAATTCAAAGTAAATATCTCTAAGTTCCATAGCTTTTTCAAAATCCATATTAGCTGCAGCTTCTCTCATTTGTTTTTCAAGTACTTCAATTTGTTCTAATTTTTCCCTCTTACTTAATTTCTTCTTAGCATCTTTAATATCATTTGAAACAACATCTTTAATTTCTTTACTAATTGTCTTCGGTGTAATACCATGAACTTTATTATATTCTTCTTGAATACTTCTTCTTCGCTCAGTTTCTTTAATAGCTTCATTCATTGAATCACTATAATTATCAGCATACATAATAACTTTACCATTTGCATTTCTTGCAGCTCTACCAATTGTTTGAATTAAACTTCTTGTACTTCTTAAGAAACCTTGCTTATCTGCATCTAAGATACATATCAAACTTACTTCAGGAATATCTAATCCTTCACGTAAAAGATTTATACCAACAATACAATCATAAACACCACTTCTTAAATCATGTATAATTTTAAGCCTTTCAAGAGTCTTTATTTCACTATGTAAGTATGCAACTTTTATATTCATTTCTTTTAAGTAGTTTGTTAACTCTTCACTCATTCTTATTGTAAGGGTAGTAATTAAAACTCTTTCATTTTTTTTAATTCTATCATTTATTTCTGCGATTATATCATCAATTTGACCTTCAGATTTTCTAACTTCAATAACAGGATCTAATAAACCAGTTGGTCTAATAATTTGCTCAACATACTTATTATTAGTTTTTTCAAGTTCATAATCCCCGGGTGTTGCAGATACATAAATAGCTTGATTAATCTTACTTTCAAATTCTTCAAACTTAAGAGGTCTATTATCTAGAGCACTTGGAAGTCTAAATCCATAATCAACCAAAGTTTGCTTACGCATTCTATCTCCATTATACATACCTCGAACTTGTGGAAGTGTTACGTGAGATTCATCAACTACCAACAAAAAATCTTTAGGAAAGAAATCAATCAAACATGATGGAGTTTCTCCGGGACCTCTTAAAGCTAAATGCCTTGAATAATTTTCAACACCATTACAAAAACCTGTTTCTCTAAGCATTTCAATATCATAATTTGTTCTTTCTCTAAGTCTTTGTTCTTCGATTAATTTATTTTCACTTTTTAATTCTTCTAATCTTTCTTTTAATTCTTCTTCAATTCTTTCAATTGCTTTTTCTAACTTATCTTTACTTGTAACAAAGTGAGATGCCGGAGATATAGTGATTGACTTTTTACTTGTTGATACAACTCCTGTAACTGGATCAAACAAAACAATTTCCTCAACAACATCGCCATCTAAAATAATTCTAATACCACTTACTTTTTCATTAACAGGTATAATATCTATATTATTTCCACGAACCCTAAATGTTCCACGATGAAAATCAATATCACTTCTATCATAAGTCATATCAACTAATCTATTTATAATTTTATTTCTACTTATATTATCTCCAACAGTTAAAATTAACATATTTTTTTCATATTCTTCTTTTTCTCCAATACCATATATACATGATACTGATGCAACAACAATTACATCCTTATAATTAATGAGGGCACTCGTCGCGGCATGTCTTAACTCATCAATCTCATCATTTATTGATGAATCTTTTTCTATATATGTATCACTACTTGGTACATAAGCTTCAGGTTGATAATAATCATAATATGAAACAAAATATTCAACATGGTTATTTGGAAACATTTCTTTAAATTCTGCATAAAGTTGTCCTGCTAAAGTTTTATTGTGTGCTAAAACTAGGGTAGGTTTACCAGTTTTCTCAATAACATTTGCTATAGTAAAAGTCTTACCAGTACCAGTTGCTCCCAGTAATACTTGTTCCTTTTTACCCTCATTTATACCTTTAACTAAACTATCTATTGCATCAGGCTGATCCCCACTAGGTTTATACTTACTAACAAGTTTAAATAATTTTTCCATAATTACCTCCATTTATTTATAAAATATCCCATCAACACCAATATTATACTCAACAAAACTATGTTCGTCAACATATTTTTACTAATTTTGCTAAAACTATTTAAAAATAATTGATTTTATGATAAAATTTATTAAATGTAAGAGGTGAATTAAATGACAACATTTATTTTCGGACACAAAAGTCCAGATACAGATACAGTATGTTCAAGTATAGCTTTATCATACTTAAAAAATGAACTCGGAGACAAAACAGTTCCCAAAGTTCTAGGCAACATAAATAATGAAACAAAATTTGTTTTAAAATATTTTAATGTACCAGTTCCAAGTTACTTAAATGACGTAAGGGTAAGAATCAAAAATATTAAATATGATAAGAAAGCTTATATTAATGAAAATAAAAGTATCGATGAAGCATTTAAATTAATGCAACAACAAAATATAACAGCAATTCCTTTGGTGGATGATAACAAATTATTAACTGGTTTTGTAACATTAAAAGAACTTGCAAAATATTTAATTAATGGTGATAGAGAAGAAGTATCAACAACTATTGATAACATCATCGAAGCAATTGATGGTAAAGTCATAGTTAAATGTGATGATTATATCGAAGGAAAAATTCTAATCGCCGGACTTCAAGCAAAGACCCTTCAAAAAGAAGTTGACTTATCAAATAACAATATTCTAATCGTCGGAGATCGTTACAAAGTATTAGATTATGCTATAAATTCAAAAGTAAAATTAATTATTTTGCCACTTAATATTAATCTTGATAACAAAGTAATTAAGAAAGCTGAAAAAAATGGTGTAAACATCATAGCTAGTGAATATGACAGTTTCCAAATAGCAACTAAAATATCTTTAAGTAATTATATCAAAAATATAAATATTAATAAAAATCCAGTAACAGTTAACAATGATGATTATTATACGGATTTTAAAACAATGACTCACAAAGTTAATCACACTAATTATCCAATCATCAATAACAAAGGTGAATGTCTTGGCTTAATCAGATTAACTGGACCAAACAGTTATGAAAAACAAAAAGTTATTTTAGTAGACCACAACAACCTCGCTCAATCAGTTGATGGAATCGAAGAAGCAGACATCCTAGAAATAATTGATCACCACAATCTCGGTGCAATAGGCACTCAAGTTCCAATCAATTTCAGAAGTAAACCAGTTGGTTGTACATGTACAATGATATATGGAATGTATCTTGAAAATCAAATTAATATTCCTCAAGATATCGCAGGTTTAATGCTATCTGCAATTCTATCTGATACACTTTTATTAACAAGTCCAACAACAACTGATGATGATAAAAATGCTGCCAAAAGACTTGCAAGTATTGCCAAAGTAGATATTGATAAATATGGTCTTGAAATGATCAAAGCTGCATCAAGTGTAGAAGGAATGAGTCCACGTGATTTAATAAAGAGTGACTTTAAATCATATGTCGTAGGTAAGAAAAATCTTGGTATTGGTCAAATAATGACTCTAGATATAGATAACATAACTGAAAAACTTGATGAATATATTACTGTCTTAGATGAAATGGCAGAAACTAATTTCAATGTAGTGGTAATATTTATAACAGATATAATAAAAAATGGTTCATATGTTATATATGACTCAAAAAGCCAAGATTTAATCGAAGATGCTTTTGGTTTAAAAAATACTCATGAAGGTGCATTCATTCCAAAAGTAGTATCAAGAAAGAAACAAATATTACCAAATATCTTAAGTATAATGGAAGATAAATAGTAATTTTGTATTCCACAGAATACAAAATCAGTAAAAAAGTAAATTTTGTACTCCAGAGAATACAAAATTGGAAAGGAAAAACATGAAAGCACTTATCACCGGAGCATCCAGTGGAATAGGTAAATCTATGTGTTACTACTTAGCTAGTAAAAATATTGATTTAATACTTGTTGCTCGTTCTAAAGATGAATTAGAAAAAATAAAATCTGAAGTATCAGTAAATACAGAAATAATTTGTATGGATTTACAAATTCAAGATAATTTATTTAAATTATATGACTTATGTAAAGATAAAGATATTGATATTTTAATAAATAATGCAGGTTTTGGGTTATTCGGATTATTCCAAGAAACTGATTTATTTCGTGAACTTGAAATGATTGATTTAAATATCAAAGCATATCACATATTAACTAAATTATTTTTGAGAGACTTCATAAAAAAAGATTCTGGTTACATTTTAAATGTTGCATCAAGTGCAGGTTTCATGGCTGGACCAAGATTAAGTACATATTATGCCACTAAAAATTATGTTTTAAAACTAACTATGGCTATTAATGAAGAATTAAAAAAAGAACATAGTAATGTCGTAGTATCAGCTTTATGTCCTGGACCAGTAAACACTAACTTTAATAAAGTTGCTCACGGAGAATTTTCTATTAAAGAAGCATCCCCAGACTATGTTGCAAAATATGGAATTGATAAATTATTTAAAAAGAAAATGCTAATAATACCAACCCTTAGAATAAAACTAGGTATATTCTTACTTAGAATTATTCCATATAGATTACAACTTCATTTTTCATATTACATCCAAGGTAAAAAACTAGGTATCAAACATGAATGATGATTTAAAGATAATTAAAAAAAAATACGGTGAAGAAATGTCTCACTTTGCCAGAGATAACTTTCCAGTTATTCTTGAACAATCTGGATTACTTCCCAAAATATTCGAAGACTCTTTCCATGAAAGTCATTATCTTTATCATGATTTACTTAAGAATAATAAATTACTTGATTTTAAACGTTTCATATATTCTTCGCTGGATTCATCCAGATGCTTAAACCTAAATAGTGATTTAACACCTGAAGAATTATTAGATAAAGCAGGGTATATATTAAAAGAATGTCTAACTGAATCAGATATTCAAGAATATAAAAAGTATTATGCACCGAATGAAGAATTATGTACTTTCAAAGGTAATAGATTAGATAAATGTCGTGTATTCTTCGCCGTTAAAAAGGATGTTGATTCTATCAAAAGAATAAACTTTCCAAAACCAAAACGTGATGATTTATATGGAACTAGTGTAATGAGTATTCAATTTACTAGTGATGGCACTAATACTTTATCAATAAAAAATAGATATAACCATCGTGTTAATAATCCTGATGCAACTCTTTCAAATAACTTAGATAACATAATCCCTGGATTAACTAAATCATTTGAAAACCACAAAGGTATCAAACAAAACATAATTAATGAAACAAACTTTGAAATACCTGGTTATGTTAAAGCTAATGATGGTAAATTTTATAAATACAATAGAGAAATAAATAATATCTATTATTGCCCAGATAATATTATCATAGATAATTTTAATGTTTTAAAATATGACAAAAGTAGATATCTACTTATTGATCATTTAATCATAGATTTATCTTTAAAAAAAATAGTTATCTATGATAATACCCTACAAGAATCAATACATAACTTATTTGATAATATAGAAAAGATATCTATATTATCAAATGATGATACCAAAATAATTACGATTATAAATAAAGACAATAAAGAGATGGATATATCCATAGATAAATTTAATAACATAAAAAATATTAAATTAATAAATTGTTTTAATATACAAGATAATTTTCTAAAAACAAGTGCTTTTATAGAAAGCTGTAGCTTACCAAATACTATTACCATAGGTAATAACTTCTTACGTAGTAATTACATGCTACATAACATATATGCACCAACTCTTGAAATAATTCAAGATGACTTTCTAGCTTTAAATGGTTTATTAAAAGATTTAAATTTACCATCTTTAAAAGAGGTAGGTAATAACTTCTTAAAAACAAATGAAGTACTAGATTTTATCAATGTTTCTTCCCTAGAGATAATCAAAGATAACTTCTTACGTGATAATAAAAACTTAAGAAAGTTATCCTTACCTAATATAAAATACACAGGTAAGTACATGTTAGATAGTAATAGATTTGTTAAAATAACCCAAACAGAAAGGAGTAAATAATGAAAGAATTATTAGTAATAAATAAAGATAATAATAGATATATCTTAATGGATAAAGAAAGTAATAAGTATGATTTAACAATTTATATCGAAGATGAAGAATACCAAATAGATACTGGTGATATCTTAACAATAAATATGGATATGATAGATACTAGAGTTTTAACATTCGGTAATATTAATTCCAAATATGGCAGAGATATCAACGAAACAAATTATAGTGAAGTAGTAACATTTAATAAAAATGGTAACAAAACATATTTAAAAAGGATATATGGTTAATATGGAAGAAGATTTAAAAGAAATAAAAAAGAAATATGGCGAAAAGATGGCTCATTATTGCAGAGAACAATTTCCAATACTTCTTGAAAAAAAGGGACTACTTCCAACACTTATTGAAAGTAATTTTAATGAGTATCATCATCTTTTTGATGATTTAGAAAAAAATTCTGCTGAAGTAATGTTTAAAAATTATATCTATAATTTAGTAAATGTTGAAAATAACTTAGAGATAATGATTGATAAAACTCCGGAAGAATTAATGTCTATGGCAGGTTATACATTAAAGGAATGTACTACGGAAGAAGAAATTGGTGAATATAAAAAGTATTATGCTGAAAATGAAGAGCTTTGTACATTCAAAGGAAATAGACTAGAAAGATGTCGTGTATTTTTTGCAGTTAAAAAAGATGTTGATTTAATAAAAAGAGAAAATTTTCCATACCCTAAAAGAGAAGATGCCTATGGAACATCTGTTATAAGTATTCAATTTGAGAAAGATGGCACTAATACTTTATCAATAAAAAATAGATATAACCATCGTGTTAATAATCCGGATGCAACATTTTCAAATAACTTAGATAACATAATATCTGGTTTAACTACATCTTTTGAACGTCATTTAGGTATAATTCAAAAATATCGTAATAATGGTGATTTTGAACTTCCAAATTATGTTAAAGCAAATGATGGAAGATTCTATAAATATAATAGTGAAATGAATAATATTTGTTATTGTCCAGATAATATTATTATTGATAACTTTGAAGTAAAAAGATTTGATAAAAGTAGATATTTAGTTCTTGATCATTTCATCATAGATTTTAAAGATAAAAAAATAATTCTTTATGATAAGAATCTAGAATATAAAGAAGATTTCCAAAATATATTCAAAGAAATAATAAAAATAGAAGTTATCAATAATAACGAAACTAAATCTATTTATATTACAAGTTCTAATAATGAATTATTAGAACTTACTCTAGATAAAGATAATAAAATAATAGGTTTAACTACTAAAAATATTAAAACAATAGGTAATAACTTCTTAAGAAATAGTTTATTTGTAGAAAAAATAAATCTAACAGATACTACATCTATTGGAAAACACTTCATGTCAGAAAATTTATACTTAAGAAGTTTAAAATCTCCCTTGCTTATGCAAGTAGACAGTTACTTCTTACAATCTAATAAATCACTAGAAGTATTATCTTTACCATCTCTAATAGATGTCGGAGACCAATTCTTACTAGAAAACCAAGTTTTATCTAAACTAGATTTACCTAATTTAGAAAAAGCCGGTGATTCATTCTTAATGCAAAATAGCTCTTTAAAAGAAGTAGACTTACCTAATCTAATTTACATAGGTAAAAATCCAATGAGATGGAATCATATATTAGAAAGATTTAATACACCAAAACTAATAGTTCCTGATAATATATCAGATGCCTTTCATAGATAAAGAAAAATAGTCTCAACTGACTATTTTCTCTTTATCTTCTTTTTTTACTAATTTATCAAGTGTAATACTTTAGATATTCTATATAAAGTTTCTACAGAAAGTTCTAGAGAAGTTATATCTTTTTCTAATAGTGTCATATATCTTAGTATCATAAGCTATAATCTTCATATTTTAACTTTCACATATATTATAATAAATATTTTTCAAATATTATATGAGCTATTGACTAACAAAAGGTATTTATTGTATAATTTGTAATGTAAAGATGTACCAAAAAAGAGGTTGTGTTTTATGGATAAAAATATAAAAAAAATTAATGCAAGAACTATTACTTTAACTATTCTATTTGTTTTAATATTAGTAGTTATAGCACTATTAATAGGTAAGTTTTCTTATTCTTATTTAGCACCAACAGTATCAGATGATGTTGAAGGTAGTGGTGAAGTAACAGCAAGTGGAGATACAATTATATTTACAAAAGGTAATACTTTATCTTTAAGTGCAACAACTGATAACTTTAAAACTAATGGAGGAAACTTAACTGCTACAACAAATCCAAAAGTAAAACTTATGGCATCGAGTAAAACGAATAGTGCATCAAGTAAATACTTTGCAGGTATTATAATAAAAAATAATACTTATAGTTATACAACTACTGATAAAAAGCCGGAAATTATATTAACTGTAAAAGATGAAAATGGTAAGATAGTTGAATCAAGTGCAGATAACCTAACATTTGTAACAGTAAATGATAACTTAAAAGGTTTCGATATAACTGGAGTAAATGGAGCTTTTAACATAGTAACAGACCATGTTATAGCAACCTCTAGTAATAAATCAGAAGTAATTCATACATGGACATTTACATTAACATTTGTTAATTTAGGTACAGATCAATCTAATAATGAAAATGCTTCATTAGAAATGGATGTAGTACTTCAAAAAAATAAGTTATTAACGTCGATAGCTGATGTGTGCACGAGTGGTGATGTTTTAGCTGATTGTCTAGTAAAAGCACAAAATCAAATAGGAAATACCATTGGCCTGTATTATCATAATAATGAAATGGCAAATGGTGCGAAAGATAATTCATATAGATTTTCTGGTACATCAAATTTTGTGAAAAATTATGTATGCTATGGTAATAGTGATGACTGCTACCCAGGTTATAGAATAGTAGGTTTGTTTAATGACAATAATCACGGAGTGACCGGTAAAAATTTAGTGAAAGTTATACAGAGTGAAGTTTACTCATACTCAGCCATGAGATCTAGTTCTTTTATAACTACGTCTATTAACGAAGACCTTCAAAATAATTTTTATCAAAGATTGATAGAAAATTATAAAGATTTAATAACAACTGTAAATTGGAAAGTTAGTGGTTTATCTTCTTCAAATTTAATTGCAAAAAGTGCTTTTGATGAAGAAATAACAAATTCTTCAGAGACTTATTCTGCAAAAATAGGATTAACATATATAAGTGATTATGCTTTTGCAACCAGTCCAAATTATTGGACATACTCATTAAATTCGTATAATAAACAACCAATAAATAATTCTAATTGGATGTTACCATCACTTATGATTTCGGGTGGTTCATACGCTACTTCCATATCAATTGATAAAAATGATGATAATAGTTTTTTTTCAATTTATACCGACGGAAATGTTAGTACTAATAATATAAATAATTTTGCATCGATAACACCGACATTTTATCTTAACTCTGATGTTATTTATGCTGGTGGATCAGGTACTTACAGTGATCCTATAAAAATATCTTAGAATAAATATTATGAAAATTAAATAACAAAATAAATAGTTGAGCAACACGCTCAACTATTTATTTTGTTTAACAATTAATTTAGGATATGGTTTTCACATCTGTTATATATAATAGATAATCTATCGAAGTATTATAATATTCTACTAACTTAATTAATTGAACATAAGACATCTCACTTATTTCAAGTTCATATCTTGAATATTGACTTTTACTCATAAAACGAGTATGATAAATATAAATAATAAAAAGTGAGGACAAATAATGAAACAAAAAGTAATGTTTATAACAATTATATTATTAGCATTAAGTAACACAATTATTTTATATAATTATTGTAATTTAAAAAAAGAAGTATTAAGCTATAAAGAAAACTATAAAAAAAGCAAGAAGAATATGATAAGTATGATGTTAGAAACAGATACTAATTCAAAGACTTATATTCAATCAACAGATAGTACTTGGCCAAGTGATGGTTATGTATTTAATGAAGAAATGAGTAAATGTGAACAAGGAAGTACTTTAAAGTGGGATGAAGAAAATAAAAAGGTAGTAATGGAAGGAAATACTTCAGATAAATGTTATGTATTTTTTTATAAATATAGCCCAATAAAGATTAATAATTATTCAATTACCTCAAGTGGTAACAAAATAACTATTACAATTGATGCATCAAGTGGAACTGGAACAATTAGTAAATATTATTATTCAAAAGATGATGGAGTAACATACATATCAAGTACATCGAACAATTATGTATTTACTAGCCTTAATAAGGGAACATATAAAATAAAAGCATACGTAGAGGATTCAAGTGGAAAGAAAAGTTCAATTGTTTCAAAGAATATAGAAATAATTAATGTTAATTTAGTTGAATTGATAACATCTAAATATACAGGTACTCAAGGAGAAAATGGAATATATTATCATGGTGGTAGACTTACAAATAGTGCATTAGATAACTCATATAGATACTCTGGTTTAAATCCTGATAACTATATTTGTTTTGGAAGTGAAGAACCAACATGTCCAGCAAACAATTTATACAGAATAATAGGAGTGTTTGAAGAAAATAATCACGGAGTTAGTGGAAAAAAGTTAGTCAAGATAATAAAAAACGATTCATATGGAACATATGAGTGGCATAAAAAAAGTGGCAATGATTGGAGTATAGCAGACTTAAATAAGACTTTAAATTCAACATTTTTAACTGCACAATTATCAGGATATGAAAATAAGATACAAAGTGTTGCATGGAAAATAAGTGGATTAGGAAACGAATCAGGTGTTGCAAAAGGAATATACACTGTAGAAGTTGCAAATGCAACAAAAACATATGAAGCTAAAGTAGGACTTATGTATCTTAGTGATTATGCATACGCTAGTAGCCCAAGTTATTGGGAAACATCAGTATTTAAATATACTGCAGAAGTGGTTGCAACTAACTGGTTATATTTAGATAATAAAACTCAATGGGTATTAACTCGTGCTTCAACTGATAATTATGATGTTTTTAGCATAACAAATGATGGACATGTTAATGGAGACAATAACGCTTTTTCACTATATGAAGTAAAACCAACATTTTATCTTACATCAGACATTCTATATGCTGGAGGAACAGGAACATCAAATAATCCATATCGGGTTGGATAAACAAGCAAAAAATCAACCTTTTAATTTACACAAATATGTGTTATCATATTATTGTAAATAATAAAAGGTGATTGACAAATGAATAAATTCATAAAAAGAATAAAAAATAATCAAGCATTATACATACTAAGTATCTTAATAATAGGTATATTACTCTTGCTAATTGCAAGAATTACATATGCATACCTAGCTCCAAGAATACAAAGTGCACTAGGTAATGTAACAACTATATCAGATACAGTAGATGATTTTAAATTAGAATTAGGAAGACCCCTAAGTCTAAATGCAACATCAACAACGCTTCCTGAAAATGGTTCAAATTTAGTAGTAACATCAACTGAAATAGCAAAATTAAAAGCAAATAGTACTAAAAAAACAGCAACATATAACTATTATTTATATTTACAAATTACTAATAACACATTTAAATATTCAGATGGAACAACACCAGAAATAATACTTACAATAACAGACCCAAATGGAAATGAAATAACTTCTTTAGATAATTTAACTTATGGAACATATAATGGAGTATCAGGCTTTGATGTAACAACAGCAAAAGGTTTATTTGCTATCGCCAATAACTATGAAATAACATCAAACTCAAGCACAACTTATACAGAACATGATTGGAATATTACATTAACTTATCTAAATCTAAACATAGACCAATCAGGTAACTATGGCAATAGTTTTGAAACTATGTTATATTTACAAAAAGAAGCAATTAAACCAAAATTAGCAGAATATGTAATAAGTCAATATACAGGAACCCAAGGAGAAAACAATATATATTATCACGATTCAAACCTAGCAAATGGAGCAAATGATAATTCATATAGATATGCTGGAAGTAATCCAGATAATTATGTATGTTTTGGTTCTGATGATGCAACTTGCCCAAATGATAATCTATATAGAATAATTGGTGTATTTGATGGAAAAGTAAAATTAGTCAAATATGATTATGCAAATAGTAATTTACTTGGAACAAACGGAGATTATAAATCTGGTTCTACAGCATCATCTAGTTATTACATAGGAAAAAATTCATCAACAAATGTATATTACTGGAACTATCAAAGTGATACTTCGATAAATCAAAGTCATGGATCAAATACATGGAGTACAAGTCTACTTAATAAAATAAATTTAAATACAAACTACTTAAATAATATAGGAAGTAAATGGGCTAATATGATTGATACTGTCGTCTGGAAAGTCGGAGGAAATACTCAAGCAAATTTAGCAAATGTAAATGTAATAAATGCTTATAAAAATGAAATAATAAATCCAACATCAACTATAACATGTGATGCAAAAATAGGTTTAATGTATATTAGTGATTACGGATTTTCAGCAGATCCAAGTTGTTGGACAACCACATTATCATCATTTTACAACAATAATTCTACCAATAAAGTTTGGATGTTTATGGGATATAGTGAATATACGTTAACACCTTCAACCACAAGCGAAGACGGTGTAATGGGAATAGCTATGACCGGAGCAGTATCATCTTATACAGCTTCAGTTGATAATGCAATAAGACCTGTATTTTACTTAAATACAAATGTAAAAATGTTATCAGGTGATGGCACAAAAACAATCCCTTATAGAGTTGGATAAACAAACTCAGTAAAAAATAATACTGAGTTTTTTAATATAAAATTTTACTAAACAACAAAAAATTGCAAAAAATAATATTTACAAAAAAATTATATTAATCTATAATTATTATAAGATAAGGATGATAGCATGAAGAAAAAAGTATTAACCGCAACACTTATTATAATGTCTAGTTTAATAATATTATTAACTTATAAAAAAGATAATAATGTTACTTTTTCTGATACTTCAAAAAATAACAATAACATATTAAGTATAATGCTTGAAGCATCATCTGGATCGGGTAATTATCAAGAATCACTTTCAAATACTTTTCCAACAAATGGATATATCTTTAATGAAAATTTAAGTAATTGTGAAAACGGAAGCAAAATTAGTTGGAATGAAGAAAATAAAAGTGTCTCAGTTAAAAGTAATAAAGCAGATAAGTGCTACTTATATTTTGATGTATATGAACCAACACTTGCAGAGGCAATAATTAATCTTTATACAGGAACTCAAGGAGAAAATAGCATATATTATCATGATTCAAATCTAACAAATGGAGCAAATGATAATTCATATAGATATGCTGGAAGTGATCCAGATAATTATGTATGTTTTGGTTCTGATGAATCTACTTGTCCAACAGATAATCTATATAGAATAATAGGTGTATTTGATGGAAAAGTAAAATTAATAAAAGCTGATTATGCAACAAGTGCATTACTTGGAACAGATGGGGATTACAAAGATATTTATTCAGATGACATCACAACTTATAAAGGAAATTTAGCTAATTCGGAAATTGCATCATACTATTGGTTTTACAGAGGATATCTTTATGCATCAAATAATTGGAGCAATGGACAATTAAATAAAACAAATTTAAATGCAAATTATTTAAACAATATAGGAAGTAAATGGTCAAATATGATAGATATTGTCATCTGGAAAATCGGTGGAAATACAAATGAAAATATTCGCATTGTTATTCCATCAGTAGCATATCAAAATGAAATAACAAATCCAGCATCGAAATCAACATATAATGCGAAAATTGGACTTATGTATGTAAGTGATTATGGATTTGCTGCACCTCAGACTGCATGGACAACAACAATATATGATTATAGTGATACAACAATAAAAAATGAAAATTGGTTATATTTGGGGTTAAATGAATGGACTATAACTCCAATGACTGGAGATACAACAAGTATATTTTATTTATATATTAATGGATGCATTTATAGTCAAAATTCATCAGATAGTCGAGTAGTAAGACCTGTTTTTTACCTAAATAACTCAGTTATAAAAAAATCAGGTGATGGCACAAAAACCAATCCCTATCGTATATCTAATTAAATAAAACATATAATTAATAAGGTGAAGCTTATGCATATCAAAGATAACCTTATTAATTTTTTATATGATAAAAAATACTTTATTAATATATATGATAATTATATATATGTCTTTAACTATGAAAAACTAATAACTTTAACTAGTGTATTAATAATATTAAAGTTAGATAACTTTAATATTGAAATAAAGGGAACTAACTTAGTAATAACTAAAATGATGCCAAGTGAAATACTAATAAAAGGTAAAATAAAGAATGTAGGTTTTAACTATGAATAATAAAATATGGATTAAAACTAAATGCAATAATTATTATAAATTAATAAGTAAGATAGATAATTTAAATATAACTATTTATGATTGTAGATATAGTGATTACATATATTTATATGTTACTTATAAAGATTATTTAACTTTAAAAAAATACTTAGTTAGTTATAAATTTAGTATATATAAATTAACTGGTATAAATAAACTAAAAGATATTTTAAAATGCGAAAAAATATTTATAATAAGTTTATTAATTGGTTTAATAACTTTAATACTTCTAAGTAATATGATATTTAAAATAGAAATAATACATGAAAATAAAGATATCAGAGACTTAATTAAAGAAGAGTTAGATAACTATGATATAAAAGTATTGCATTTTAAGAAAAGTTATAAAGATTTAAATAAAATAAGAAAAGAAATATTAGACAAGTATCCAGATAAATTAGATTGGATGGAATTTGTAGTTAATGGATTAAACTTAAGTGTAAAGGTTGAAGAAAGAATAATAACTGATATAAATAAGGATAATAGTGTATGTGATATAATTGCTAAAAAAAGTGGTGTAATAAGTGATATATATGTAGAATCTGGTGAAGTACAAGTACAAATTAATGATTATGTTAAAGAAGGAGACACTTTAGTAAAAGGGATAATTAACTATAATAATGAAGATAAAAGATATACATGTGCTAAAGCAGATATTTATATAACTACTTGGTATACAGTATCAATATCTTTTCCAATGGAAAAAGATATTGATACCAAAACAAATAAAAAAAGATATAACTTAACATATGAAATAAATGATAATAAACATAATATATTTAAAAATAGATTAAATAACTATACAAGAGAATATAAAAAAATATTAGATATATTTAACTTTAAATTATATATTGAAAAAGATATAGAAATAAAAAAAGAAAGGATAAAATACACTGAAGAAGAAGCAATAAATAATGCATTATCTAAAGCAGAAGAAAGCTTAAAGAAAAAATTAAGTAAAAAAGATAGTATAATTGATAAAAAAGTTTTGAAAAAAAGTAAAAATAATAGTACAATGGATATAGAGGTATTTTTAGTGGTTAAAGAACTAATTAGTGCCCAGAATAAAATAGAGATTAAAAAGGACTGATTTATATGTTTTTAAATACTATCAAAAATGTTTTAAATAGTAATTGGCCAGTACTTGTTATATTCATTGTAACAATGGTAAGTATGAGATTTTTTTATCTTAGAGCTCACAGAGAAAAAGTATACTTTTATAAAGAATTTTTTGGTATACTTTCAATAGTTTACATATTTTTATTATTTCAACTCTTAACTAAGGTGGAATTAAATACCAATAGTGGCTATAACTTAGTACCATTTACAGAAATATTTAGATATAAATTTGGTAGTTCTTTATTTATGTATAATGTTGTTGGTAACATATTAGCATTTGTAATATTTGGTTTAATTGTATCATCTTATATTAAACCTAAGACATGTTTAGCACCATTTTTAACATCTTTGGTAGTATCCACAACAGTTGAATTTGTGCAATTAAATATCGGTAGAAGCTTTGATGTAGATGATATAATATTAAATGTTTTAGGAGGTATCATTGGTTATCTTTTATACATTGGACTTACTGCAATACACAATCATTTACCAAAAGTTTTACAAAAAGAAGGAATAATTAACATTTTTTGTTTCATTATTTTAATAATTATGGTATTATATGTACTTAAAGTGATGGGGGTGTTAGCAATTTGAATCACTATGATATAATAAATGAATATGATAAGAACTTAAATTATTCTTATCTACCTAAGATTATTGACAAGTGTCTTGAAATGGAACACATCAAAAATGCGATTTTAACAATTATCTTTATTGATGATGAAAAAATGCATGAATTAAATAAAACATATCGTGGCATAGATAGAACAACTGATGTTTTATCGTTTGCATATGAAGATAATGAAAATATTGATATAGGCATACGTATGCTTGGAGAAATATTTGTAAGTATTCCCAAGATGAAAAAACAGGCTATAGAATATGGACATAGCGAAACTAGAGAATTATCATTTTTGGTAGTTCATGGCATATTACATTTACTTGGATATGACCACACACTAGGTAAAAAGGAAGAAGAAGAAATGTTTAGACGTCAGGAGTTGGTATTAAATGAATTCGAAGAAACAAAAAGAACACAAAAAAATGAGCTTTAAGAGATTTTTAAATAGTATTAAGTATTCTGTAGATGGACTAGTTAATGCTTATCAAAATGAACAAAGTTTATGGTTACATGCAATGTGTACAATAATAATTATAATACTTGGATTTGCTTTAAAAATTAGTTTTATTCAATGGGCAATAATAGTTATAGCACTAGTTATAGTTTTAGCAGTTGAACTTCTTAATACTGCAATTGAAGCAACAGTAGACTTAGTAACAAAAGAAATTCATCCCCTTGCTAAAGTAGCAAAAGATTGTGGAAGTGCTGCAGCATTTGTAAGTAGTATTATGGTATTTATCATATGTTGTTTTATCTTTGTTCCTAAGATTATAGCATTATTCTAAGAGGTTATCATGAAAAGTGGTTTTGTAAGTATCATAGGTAGACCTAATGTTGGAAAAAGTACTTTAATTAATACAATAATTGATAAAAAGGTAGCTATAACTAGTGATGTATCAGGTACAACAAGAAATATAATTCAAGGTATATATAATGATAAAGATACTCAAATAGTATTTGTGGATACTCCAGGTATTCATAAACCAATCAATAGATTAGGTAAAGTTTTAAATAAAGAAGCCCTAGCTCAAGCAAAAGATGTTGATTTAATTTTGTTTGTAGTTGATGTTGCATCAGGTATTGGAAAAGGGGATAAATTCATTCTTGATTTACTTAAGAATAGTGAAGTACCAGTTATCCTTGTCTTAAATAAAATAGATGCAATATCTGAAGAAAAATTATTTAAAACAATCAGTGAATACAAGGATATTTATCCATTCGTCGAAGTAGTTCCAACATCAGGTTTAAAAAACGACAATGTAGATCATCTAATAAGTGTCATAAAAAAATATTTACATGATGAAGTTAGGTATTTTCCAGAAGAATATTATACATCAAGTAGTATTAAATTTATGGCAAGTGAAATAGTTCGTGAAAAATTACTTCAAGTAACTGAAGATGAAATACCTCATAGCATTACATGTTACACAACAAGTTATGAAGAAAAAAAAGATATCGTAAATATAAGTGTAGATATCATTGTTGATAGAGATAATATCAAAAGAATAATCATTGGTAAAAATGGAAGTAGATTAAAAATGGTGGGAACACTTGCAAGAAGTGAAATTGAAAAAGAACTCGTAGGTAAAAAAGTATATTTAGAAACCTATGTAAAAACAATAAAAAACTGGAAAGATAAAGAAAGATATTTAATAGATTTAGGTTTTATAGAAAAAAATGAATAAAATATATTTTTATCACCCAATATATAATTAGGTGATAAATATGAATAAAGAAGAAGCTTGGGAAAAGTTTAAAGAATCTGGTAAAGTTGAAGATTATCTTCGCTACAAAGAACTAGAAAAGAAGGATTAACAATGAATGTTGAAGTAGATGGTTTTGTATTAAGTGAAATTCCATATGGAGAAACAAGTAAGATAATTAATGTTTTTACAAAAGAATATGGAGTTATTGGTATAATGTGTAAAGGTGCAAAACAATTAAAAAACAAAAATAGAGTACCAACAATGAAACTAAATTATACTAGATTTAATATAATGTATAAAGAAAATAAACTATCTACTTTAATAAGTGCTGATATTATTAACCCTTTAAAACTTATCAAAAGTGATATTCTTTTGGTTAGTTTTTTGTCGTATTTAACAGAATTAACTGAACAAGTTTTAAAACAAAGTATAGAATACGAAAAAATATATAATTTATTTTTACAAACTATATTAAAAATGTCATCTGGGTTAGACCCAATAGTCTTAACAAATATATTAGAAATAAAATATTTAGAATACCTAGGTGTCTTATTTAATTTAGATGAGTGTATTCTATGTGGAAATAAAAAAGATATTGCAACATTTGATCCCGACAAAGGTGGTTACATATGTATAAATTGTTTAACGAGTGAAATAATTGTAAGTAAAAAAGTAATAAAAATGATAAGAATGTATTATTACATAAATATAGATTCTATAAAAGAGATAAAAGTAGATGAAGAAACTAAAAATACAATTAATAAATATATAGATTTATATTATGAAAGATATACAGGATTATATTTAAATAGTAAAGATTTTTTAAAGAAATTGATGTAGGTGGGTAGTATGGCAAATTTAACATTTTATTATGGAACAATGGCAGTAGGTAAAACAACAAAGTTATTACAAGATCATTATAATTATTCAAAGTATTTAATTAACTTAGTAGTTTTAAAACCAAAGGTTGATACAAAAGGAAGTAATACAGTAGTAAATAGAATTGGTGAAAATATTAAAGTTGATTTACTTATACCAAAGAGTGCTAATTTATTAAGTAAAAAATATATGAATAAATTTATGTATGCAGAATTTATTTTGGTGGATGAAGCACAGTTCTTAAGTAAAGAACAAATTAATGAATTATGGTTTATCGCTCACAAGTTTAATATTTCCGTTATCTGTTATGGCTTAAAAAGTAATTTTAAAGGTAACTTATTCGAAGGTTCAGAACAACTATTTGCAAGAGCTGATGAAAAACATGAATTAACAGTTAACTGTGTATGTGGTAAAGTAGCTATGTTTAATGCAAGAAGAGTAAATGGAAAGTATAGTGCATCAGGAAAAGAAGTAGTGATTGATGGAGTAAATGATGAAGTAGAATATATTCCTCTTTGTGCAGATCATTATCTTGAGTTTGTTATGAAAGGTAAATTTAAATAAAAATCATAAAAAAGAAGACTGGAATTTAAATTCTAGTCTTTTGCATATCTAAATAAAAAAAACATATAAAATATTAAAATATGATTTAAAATTCTTGTAATTATTTACATATTTATGTATAATAATACTTATTAAAGGAGATGTAACTATGAAAGTAACAATGGAAGAATTAGTAAATTATTGCAAACAATATGGTATTATTTTTCAAGGTAGTGAAATATACAATGGTCTTGCAAATTCTTGGGATTATGGTCCAGTTGGAACAAACCTAAAAGAAAATATAAGAAAGGCTTGGAAGAAAAAATTTATTCAAGAAAATCCATATAACGTTGGGTTAGATGCAGCGATTATAATGAATCCAAAAGTCTGGGTAGCATCAGGTCACGTAGCATCATTCGCAGACCCACTAATTGATTGTAAAAAATGTAAATCAAGACATAGAGCAGATAAATTAATCGAAGACTTTACTCATGGCGAAGTAACCGGAGATGGCTGGGATAATGAAAAGTTAGAAAACTTTATCAAAGAAAATAACATTACTTGCCCAGTATGTGGGAAAAGTGATTTTACTCCGATAAGAAAATTTAATCTTTTATTTGAAACATCAATCGGTGTAACTGATGAAACAAAAAACACAGTTTATTTACGCGGAGAAACTGCCCAAGGTATATTTGTAAACTTCAAAAATATTGAAAGAAGCATGAGAATGAAATTGCCATTTGGTATTTGTCAAACAGGTAAAGCGTTTAGAAATGAAATAACACCAGGTAACTTTATTTTTAGAACACGTGAATTTGAACAAATGGAACTTGAATTTTTCTGTAAACCAAATACAGACCTAGAATGGTTTGGTTACTGGAAGAATTTCTGTATGGACTTCTTAAAAACAATTGGTTTAGATAAAGATAATTTAAGATTCAGAGACCACTCAAAAGAAGAATTATCATTCTATAGTAAAGCAACAACTGATATAGAATTTATGTTCCCAATGGGATGGGGAGAACTATGGGGTATTGCCGATAGAACTGATTATGACTTAGGTGTTCATCAAACACACAGTGGAGCAGATTTAAGATACTTAGATCCTGAAACAAATGAAAAATATTTACCATTTGTAGTAGAACCATCAGTTGGTCTAGATAGATTATTACTAGCAGTATTAACTAATGCATACACAAAAGAAATGGTGGAAGGTGAAGAAAGATTAGTATTAAAAGTTCATCCAGCACTAGCACCATACAAAGTAACAATCTTACCCCTTATAAAAAAGGTTCATGCTGATAAAGCAAATGATGTTTATGCACTATTATGCAAATACTTTGATTGTCAATATGATGAATCTGGTTCAATTGGTAAAAGATATAGAAGAAGTGATGCAATTGGTACACCATTTGCTATTACAATAGATAATGAAACACTAGAAAATGATACTGTAACACTAAGAGATAGAGATACTATGGAACAAATTACATTAAAAGTTGATGAACTAGTAGATTTCATAAGTAAAAAAATAGAATTATAAGATAATAGAAAGGTTAAGAAAATGAAAAAAATATTAAGTGCAATATTGTGTATTTTATTAATTGGATTAACTGGATGTAAGAGTAATAAACAAACAGTGTCTAGTGATGAATTAAATAAAATTAATAATCAAATTATAGAATATTTTAATAAAAATGATGCTAACTATGATAATTTTAGTTTCAATTATGTAGATAATGAAAATAAAGTAGTGGTAGTTGGATTATTAGAAAATTCCAAAAAAGAGCAAGAAGAATTTAAAAAACGTGTAGTTAACTCAAATTTAATTAAATTTGTAGAAGGAGACAAAAATATTAATCATTAATTAAATTAGTAAAATATTTTAAAAGTGAGTAATAACATTTTAATAATAAAAGATTAACTCACTTTTTTTGTATAAAGACTACTAGAAATTTAAAAAGGTGATAATTATGCGAAAGATATCAATTGAAGATTTATTAAAAAGATATCTATTAAGTATTGATGATGCAACAAGCGTAGCAATTTATTCAACAGATGGAACTTTAATAGCAGAAAAAAATCGAAGTTAATTTGAAACTAAAAGGTAGTTGTTAAAAATTTATATACAAAACCACTTGTAATAATTTAGAAAATTTGGTACAATTAAATAGTAGACTAGGAGGAATTCAAGTTATGGGATTAAATTTTAAAAAATTATTTACTGAAGATGAAGATGAAACATTAAATGGTACTGAAGATGGATACTACAATATTTCTGAAGAAGATGCTATAAAAGAAGCAGATAAAACTGGTAATAAAATGATTCTTTTAGAACCACGTGCTTACTCAGAATCTCAACAAATAGCAGATCACTTAAAAAACAGAAATAGTGTTGTTGTAAATTTAAAGAGAGTAACATCTGATCAAGCAAAAAGAATAATTGATTTCCTAAGTGGAGTTATCTATGCAATTGGTGGATCAATGCAAAAAATCGGCGTTGGTATTTATTTAGTGGCTCCGAAAAATGTAAGTGTTCAAGGTAAAATAACTGATGACTCTGATAAAACAAATAAAAGTAGTGCAGACGAAGAACTAGATTGGTAATAAGTAGGTGAGCCTTATGGTAAATAAATTTAGTACAAGTATTCAAGGCTATAAAAAAGAAGAAGTTAATGATTTTGTTAAGGAAGTAACAGATGAATATGAAAGTATGTTACAAAAACTTAAAAGTAGTTGTGAGATAATTGAGACATTAAAAAGTGAATTAAAACATTATAAAGATATTGAATCCACGCTAAATCGTGCTATTCTTGTAGCGGAAGAATCAACAAGTAATATAAAAAAAGCAGCTTATGATGAATCGAAAGTAATCATCGAAGATGCTAAAAGAAATGCAACTAAAGTAATAAATAATGCTTTACAAAAAGCAGAGAAAATAGAATCTGAAGCAGAAAGTTTAAGAAGAAAAGTTGCAGTATATAAAAGAAGATTTAGAACTTTAGTTGAAGATCAACTAGATGAAATAGAACAATTTGATGATAGACTTTAATAAGTCTATCTTTATTTTAAAATTTAAAAATGATCTTATTTACAAGAAAGAAGATATGATAATGGAAGAAGATTTTAACGTAAATAATCCAACTAAAGAAAATATAGATTATGCTTTTAAAAAAAGACTACTTTTTCGTAGCCTTTTTTGGTTTAGTTATAAATTCATTTACTTTTTTCATAATAATGTAACTTCTTGATATTAGAAAACCAACACCAAATAAAGTAACAATAGCACCAAAAACATATTGGGCAGTAGAATCTCTTTTGATAAAAGCTTCTACTATCAAATAAATCCCAAATAAAATAAGGGCAATACTATAAATTAGTATTCTTTTAAATCTTGATTTTAATTCAATGCCTTGTTCAGTTTGATAAAATTCTAACTTTGCTTCTTTTTTTTCTTCTTTACTTAATCTTTGATATTTATATTTTTTCATAATCTACCACCTGAAACAATTATAACATAAAAATTAGTACTAGTAAAATATAATATTTTTTGGTAAAATTATATTGAAGGTGATTAGTGTTGAAAAAATTAGTAATTATATTAATAATAATAGGTGTTTTAGTCGGAGGTTTCTTCGGGTATAGATTTGTATCAGGTAAAATCGAAGATGCAAGAATTGAAAAGATTAAAGAAGGATGGCACATAGAAATATCAAATGAATTTGTTAAAATAAGAAAAGATTCAGACCGTAATAGTGCAGAACTCGGTGAAGCTAAAAAAGGTGATGTCTATAAAGTAGATGATATGGAAAACTATGGTGGAAATAGATGGTATCACATTGAATATGCTAAAGATAAATGGGGATGGATTTGTAATCCGAAAGGAACAGAATATGTAGATGATGGAAATAATCCAGATGATATCGCATATCCAACAATTAAATTCTTTGATGCAGCTTATTATGTAGATTCAATTGATGATATAAATTATGATCATATCAAAGTTACTGATGATAGAGAAGGTGTAACAGTTACTCACAAAGTTTATCATGAAGTAGATGAAGAGCAAAATAAAGACCAATACTGGATTCAATATATTGCAACTGATGCCGTAGGCAAAGTTACTAAAAAAGTTCAAAAGATAGAATTTAATAAAAAACCAAGTGAAGACCAAGTATTAGATTTTAAAGACTTAGATAGAAAATAATATAATGAAAAATACAACCAAATTAACTGGTTGTATTTTTTAAATTATACTAGCATCCACTCGGTATATAGATATCATCCTTCTATCAATAAAAGATTGGAAGCGATTATTGATAAGTAGAGTTTACGATATGTACTTTCCTCTACAACTACATTATAAAACATTTTAAATAAAATATCACTATAAAATTTAACTTTTTGTAAAAATTGTATTTGTTCGCTTGTTTATAGTTGGTAAATATAGTATAATGATTATCAGGAACATTCAATGTGGGTGTCGTCCTCCTAACTCTAAAAAGAATAGGAGGTGATAATTAATGAAATTAAAAACTTTTATTTTAAGGTTATTAAATAACATCATTAATATATTACTGTTAATAATTATATTAACTTTAATACTTAAATAAATAAGACACTCTACATTGCTGTAGAGTGTCATAACAATAATATTGGATGACATTCACTAAGCGGATGAATGTTCCTTTTATATTATATGTAAGAAATTAATCTCACATACTAATATCTAAATGGTGGGGTGTTAGGGAATCGAACCCTAGACCCACTGATTAAGAGTCAGTTGCTCTACCTGCTGAGCTAACACCCCATATTTGTTCCCTTAAGAACAAATAAATTATACCAAAGAATAAAAAATAATGCAATAGGGTTTACTTAAAAATGTATAGTTTTCTAATAAAATACGTGAAAAAATCATAATTAATAAAGTTTTAACGATGACAAATTAGTTATCAAATGTTATACTTATATAGTAAAGAAATAAATAAAGGGAGATAAAGTATGGTTGAAATTAGTTTAAAATCAAGTGATTTATTATATTTATCTGCAAGTATCAATGAAGTAAGTAGTGCCTATGCAACAATAATTATAGTACCAGGTTTAAATGAATATAAAGAAAGATACTTTGAAATGATAGATTATTTTGTAAATAATAAATTTAATATTGTAATATATGATCCACGTGGTCAAGGTAAAAGCATAAATAATGAAAATACCCTTGGGTTTATAAGTGATGCTCAAAAATTAATTGATGATTTTAAAAATATTGTAAAATACACAGAATCAAGATTTCCAAATATTCCAATCTATGTTGTAGCAGATAGTCTTGGAACTCTTCCTGTTATAAATTATTTACCAGATAATGAAAGTATTAAAAAAATAGTTTTAACAAGTCCACTTTACCAAAAAGATATCGAAGGTAACTTAAAACTGGCAAAGTTTATGTTAAATATAATGGGTAAGAATAAAGAAAATTCATATTTTCAAAATCTTCTTGGCTTTGGTGCTAAATCAGTAGTGGTTAATGATATAAATGAAAAAGAAAAAATAAAAAATGATGCTAACTGTTTTTATAATTATAAAAATAAAAGTGTTTATGAAATACTAAGACTTGAAGAAAACATTAAAAAAATAAAATTTAATAATAATATTAGACTTGCTATAGCAACTGGTACCCTAGATACAAAATTAAGTGGCAAAGAAAATATAACTGAGTTAGTAAATGTATTAAATAAAAATGGATTAACTAACATTGGTTATTTTGATTATCCCAATATGGGTCATAAAATATTATTTGACAATGGAAAAAAGTTAGTTTGGCAAGATATTTTAGCATTTTTCCAAAATTAGCTTGTATTTAATATAAAAATGTGCTAAGATTATTGTGAAATCGATGAAGAAAGACACGATTAATAATTAGTGTTTCATAGAAAGTTAGTGGGTGATGGAAACTAACAAACACAATATTAGTTACCACTTTCCAAGAGGATCTAATAAATCCCGGGTAAAACCGTTATATAATTAAGTTAATTAAAGGATGGTACCGTCATATCTATGACTCCTTAGTATCATCCTTTTTATTTTTAAAAAGGAGAATTTTTATGAAATATGAAGAAGAGTATCAACAAATACACAAGAAAATGTTTGAACTGAAACTAAAGATTACTAGGCTTGAAGAACGAAGTCATCCCGAGCTTTACAAAGAAATGTTAGAACAATTAAAACAAGAATATGAAGAATTAAAAAATGAAATGTATAAATGTAAATACAGACATTATGAACAAATGAAAGAAGGAAGATAAAATGATAAATATTAAAGAAGATAAAAAATTAAGTGTAATGAATCACTCATGTGCACACCTTTTAGCTCAAGCAGTTAAACACCTATATCCGGATGCATTATTCTGGGTTGGTCCAGTTATTGAAGAAGGATTCTATTATGATATTGATTTAAATGGAAAGACACTTAATGAAAGTGATTTGCCAATAATTGAAAAAGAAATGAAAAAAATAGCCAAGGATGGAAAAAGAATAGTTAGACATGAAATATCTAAAAAAGAAGCTCTAGAAATGTTTAAAAATGACCCATATAAGATTGACTTAATAAGTAGAATGGATGAAAATGAACAAGTTATTTCATGTTATACTCAAGGAGATTTCACAGACTTATGTCGTGGACCACACTTAGATACAGTAAAAGAATTAAAGTATTTTAAACTTTTAAAAGTAAGCGGAGCATACTGGAAAAATGATGCTAAAAATCATATGCTTCAAAGAGTATATGGAATTTGCTTTGATACTGAAGAAGCACTTCAAAAACATTTACAAGAACTTGAAGAAGCCAAAGAAAGAGATCACCGTAAAATAGGTAAAGATTTAGGTATCTATATGCTTAGTGATTTAGTTGGTCGTGGACTTCCAATGTGGCTTCCAAACGGTTATACCTTATGGAGAACACTTCAAAATTATATAACAGATAAAGAAATTTATTATGGATATAAACATGTTCATACACCAGACTTAGGTAGTGTAGAACTATATAAAACAAGTGGACATTGGGATCACTATAAAGATGATATGTTCCCAGCAATGGAAATGGATAATGAAGCTTATGTCTTAAGACCTATGAATTGTCCACATCACATGGTAATGTATAAAAATTTCTTACATTCATATAAAGATTTACCAGTTCGTATTGCTGAAATAGCTAATGACTTTAGATATGAAGCAGCTGGAGCAGTAAAAGGTATTGAAAGAGCTAGATCATTTACTCAAAATGACTCACATATATTCTGTACCCCAGAACAAATAGAATCTGAATTTAAAGGTGTCTTAGATTTAATCATGGATGTTTACAAAGACTTCGGATTTAAAGATTATAAATGCCGTTTGTCACTAAGAGACCCAGAAGATAAAGAAAAATATTTCCAAGATGATGAAATGTGGAATAAAGCTGAAGATGATTTAAGAAAAGTATTAAATGATATTGGAATAGATTATGTCGAAGCTAAAGGTGAAGCAGCATTCTATGGACCAAAACTAGATATTTTAATTAAACCAGCAATAGGTAATGAAGTAGCTTTATCAACAATTCAACTTGACTTCCTACTTCCAAGAAAATTTGAACTTTATTATATAGATGAACAAGGCGAAAAGAAAACACCAGTTGTAATTCATAGAGCAGTTCTTGGTTCGATTGATAGATTCATTGCTCTTTTACTTGAAGAAACAAAAGGAGCACTACCTTTATGGCTTGCCCCAGTTGGTATTAATGTTATTCCAGTAAATAATGAATATCACTTAGAATATGCTAAAGCTATTTATGAAGAAATTCGTAAAAAGGGATATCGTGTTGAAATTGATGACCGTAATGAAAAATTATCATATAAAATGCGTGAAGGTCAACTTAAAAAAATTCCAATTACAGTAATTCTTGGTCAAAAAGAAGTTGATAATAAAGAAATAAGTTTCAGATTATTTGGTAGCCAAGATACAACTACATTAAGTATTGATGAGTTTTATAACTACATTAAAGATTTAATAGAAAACAAGAAATAGAGCATTGTCTCTATTTTCTTTTTTGAACATAAATTTGCATTTTGTTATAAATTGTGGTATAATTACTATAACTTGAGGGGGTTATTACTTATGGAGTTTAAAAATTTAGACCAAGAAAAAGCTTTTATGAAGAAAGAAGCCCAAAGATTAAAAATATCATATATGGCAGCATATACGACTTATTATGCTAGAAAGTTACTAGAAAAAGTAGCTTTAGTTAATCATGGCAATTTAGTAGTAAAGGGAAGTTTTAGTCAATATGTTCACTTAGGTGAACTAACTAGACCAGTATTAGATATCGATTTATCATCAACATGTTCTCATCAAATACCAATTAATATATTGTTCGCAGCAATATATGACACATTCGATAATATTACTGAATATGATTTAAGTAGTTTACCAAGACAAACTAATAATGGTGTATATAAAATACCTGTAGTTGCAAAAATCAAATATGAAAATAGTAAAGAAATGGTTGTACCAGTACCAATAGATTATAAGGAAAACAACAAAGTAATATTTGAAACTCAATTTAAAGGTGTTGAACCATTATTTAAAGGAGATAAAAAGTTTTATATAAACACACCATCATTCGAAGAACATATCGCTGAAAAATTGTACATTATTGCTCACAATACAAGAAGTGATGTACCAAACACTAGAGTAAAAGATTTTTATGATATATATAATTTGTTTGGAAAAGATTATGATGCAGATAAATTTAGTTTATATTTTGAAACTATGGTTTTAATGTATGGAATGCATCTTGAAGATATAAGTGTTGAATTTTTAAATAAAGAATTTATCAAACGTCATGAAGACTTATGGGTACAAATGAGAAAAAAATATCAATTCGTTGATCAAGATGTTGAACTAAGAGATGCAGTTTATTACACAAAAGCTGTATTAAGTGAACAAATTCAAAAAATAAGAACTGGTGAATTCAAAGAACAAGCTTATTCACTTGCAAGAAGAAAATCCTAGGGGGAACTATGGAAGTTAGAAATTTTACAAAAGAAGAAATATACAACATGCATTATTTAAGTATGGTTACATCTGAAGGCGACATAGCCTTAGTTAATGATAAAGCAATCAAATTATTTAGAAGAACTAGCGGAGACTACTTTAGTAATAAATTATTTACCATTCATTCTCTAGCAGATGATCAATCCCTAAAAAGTATTAAAGAATTAGTGTTACCTGAAAAAATAATAACTATTGATAAAAAAATAGTAGGTTTTACAATGCCTTATGTAAAAGGAGTAACCCTAGAAGAATACTTAGATAGTGATGTATCAATTGACTTAAAAATTAATGCATTAAAAAAAGTAGGTAATATCTTAGAAAAAATGAAAGAGCTAAGAATTAAAAATCAAATGCCAGACTTCTTTATTAATGACTTGCATGAAAAAAATTTCATTGTAAATCTAGATTCAAAAGAAGTATCAGTGGTTGATCTAGATTCATGTAGTATCGATGGTAATTTAAAATTTGGTTCAAAATACTTAAGTTATTTAACTCCGTTAGATGGATTTAAAAAATATAAAAAGGTTGAAACATTTACTTGTGGAGCAGATTACATACCAAGTATGGATACAGACCTTTATTGTTATATTATCATGGTTCTAAATTTTCTAAGTAATATTGACTTTCACAAACTAAGTGTAGAAGAAGCAAATAAATATTTTGAATACTTAAGTAATATTGGATTAAATAAAGAATTACTTGATAATATAAGCAAAATATATAGTGAAGATAAAAACGTAAATATAGCGGATTCTCTAGATTATATCAAAGAAGTAATAGGTAAAAGCAGAGTAAGAATAAGATAGTTATATCGTCAAAACGTTAAATTTAGGGGTATTTTATGTCGTCAAATTGTTAAAATTGAGGCAAATTATCTTGTCAAAATGTGAAATATGTAGTAAAATGAAGCTAGAAAGAAGGAATCAAAATGGATAATAAAATGTATTTTAAAAGAAAAATATATGACAAATTGGTTGAATGGAAAAAAAATAGCGATGGTAAAACTGCACTGCTTATTGAAGGAGCAAGACGTATTGGAAAAAGTACAATTGTTGAACTATTTGCTAAAAATGAATATGAAAATTATCTTATAATAGATTTCAATATCGCTCCAAATGAAATAAAAGATTTGTTTATAAATGAACGAAGCGATATTGATTTAATCCTACAAAAACTACAATCATTCTATGGTAAAGTTTTACCTGTAAGAAAATCATTAATAATATTTGATGAAGTTCAATTTTGCCCTGAAGCAAGATCAATGATTAAGTATTTAGTTGCAGATGGAAGATACGATTACCTAGAAACAGGTTCATTAATATCAATTAAGAAAAATGTAGAAAACATACTTATTCCATCTGAAGAAAGAAAAATAAACATGTATCCACTAGACTTTGAAGAATTCTTGTGGACTCTTAATGACAATGCTACAATTCCATTCTTAAGAGATTGTTATATTAATAAGAAAAAAGTAGATATAGCACACAAAAGAATAATGAAAGATTTTAGGACTTACATTCTTGTTGGAGGAATGCCTCAAGCAATAGCAGAGTACATAAACACAAAAAGTTTTGACCGTGTTGATGAAATAAAAAGAAATATATTAATTTTATATCATGATGATATTAATAAACATGGTACAAATAGCAAAAAAATCCTTAATATATATGATAATATACCTGGACAATTATCAAATGGTAGCAAGAAATATAAAATATCATCAATTGATAAAAATGCTAGAAATCAAAATTATGAAAGTGAACTAGTATGGCTTGATGAAGCAAAGATAGTAAATCTATGTCACAATGTAACTGATCCAAGTGCTGGCTTGTCACTAACTAAAGAAGAAAGTAATTATAAGTGTTATCAATCAGATGTAGGACTTCTAGTAACTCAAGCTTTTATTAATAAACCATTCGTAGATAATGAAATATACAAAGCTATATTATTTGATAAACTTAATGTTAATGAAGGTATGATTATGGAAAACTATGTTGCTCAAACTTTAAAAGCAAATGGTTATGAACTATTTTATTATAGCAAAAATGATAATGATATCGTAGAAAATAATATGGAAGTTGATTTTCTAATTGTTCAAGACAAAAAAATAAATCCAATCGAAGTAAAATCAAGTAATTACAAAAAACATACTTCAATAGATAGATTCAAGAAAAAATATAAGAAAAATGTTGGAACAAGATATGTTCTTCACACAAAAGACCTTGAAGTAAACGGAGATATTGTGTATTTACCTTTATATATGGCCATGTTTTTATAAAAATTTGACAATTCATAAAAACTAGAGTAAAATAAATAACCAATCAAAGATATATTTGATTAATTGAATGGAGAAAAAATTATGAATATTAAAACACTGATAACAAGCTATATTGAAAATGAAAGATTATTTGAAATATTAGATTCCTTATTAGAACAAGGGGTAATAACTTTAACTGACTTAGAAAGTGAATTTATCGAAGCTAATCCTTTAAAAATAATAGCATTTATAAATCATTATAAGAATAATGGATTAAATCTTGAAAAAATGGAAGATGCTATATTAAATTATAGGGAAAGTAAGTTTATTATAGATTATGCTAAAAAATGCCCTTATGCAAATATAAGTAAATGTGAAGATGCAATTATAAATGGATATAGTGAACAATTAATTTATGAATTTGCTCGTGATGTAGATGGTGCAAACATTAAAAAGTTAGAAAAAGCAGTAACTAAATGCAAGCCAGAAGTAATATATTTATTTGCAAAATTCGTAAAAGGTGCTAATGTAGAAAATCTTGAAAATGCTTTAATAAAGTATGCTAAAAAAAATGGTAATGGCAGTTATTTTGCTAAGTTTGCTAAAGATGTAAAGAAAGCTAATGTAGAAAGACTTTTAAATGCAGCTATAAAAAATGGAGATATATTAAATGAATTACTAGAATTTGCAACAATTCCAAATATAAATATCGAAAAAATAGAAAGAGTTATTCTTTCAAAATATTCAAAAGAAGATGTAATTTATTATCTTAATACTATAAAGGGAATAAGTTATGAAGAATTTATAGATTTAATGATTAAAAGAAGTATTGCTAAAAAAGATACTGAAACTATTTTAAATATCTTAAACTTAGAAGTTTATACTATATATAATGATATAGATCGTGAAATGATTTCAAAACTTGAAGATGCATTAATAAAAATCGGAGATATAAAAGCTTTAATTAAAGTACAAATAAGATATGGTTTTATAAATAATAAAAAAATAAATGGTTACTTATCTGCAGTTTCAGGTATTGATAATACTCTTGAAGAATTAATTAATACTACAGATAATAAAGAATTAAAAAGAAGTTTAAAATTTATATATAGTGAAATAAAAGTAATTAGAAATACTAAAAAAATAAATAATATAAATGATTTATTAAGATACATAAATGCTTATAATGAGCTTCCAACTTGTAACTTAGTTGAAATAATTAGTGATAAAGAAATTAAAAGAACAAGAAATAGCTAGATATAATATAAAATGTTGTTAACACTTAAAAAATTCTCAAAAAAATACAAAAAAATAATGACAAGTATAAAAAAAGTATAAAAAATATTTGACAAACATATAATAATAGTGTAAAATATGATTGTTATGAGAAAAAGGAAAGAGATTTAGTATCCACCCGATTGCAAAAAGTAATGGGTATAAAAGCCAAAGATTATTAAATAAGTTTAATGGATTTTTTTGGAATGGATACTGAATAAGTATTCATTTTTTAATAATATGGAGGTGCTTATTATAGCAAAGTTTGATAGTAATGAACTACCAATCAATGAGGGAATTAAGTTTCAAGAAGTGATGGTAATCGGGCCAAATGGCGAAAAAATGGGCTTAAAGAATATTAAAGATGCTCTTACACTTGCAAATTACGCTGGTTTGGATTTAGTTTTAATGAATGGTAATGGGGTACCACCCGTTACAAAGATAATGGATTATAACAAATACCGTTATGAAAAACAAAAGAAGTTAAAAGAAAGCCAAAAGAAAGCAAGAGAAGCAAATAAAGAGATGAAAGAATATCGTCTTTCAGTTACCATTGATGTTGGAGACTTTGAAACAAGAAGAAAAAATGCACAAGAATATCTTGAAAAAGGACATAAAATCAGAGCATTTATCCGTTTTAAAGGTCGTCAAATGGCAAGACCAGAACTAGGTAAGGAAGTATTACTTAGATTTGCAGAAGCTTTAAGTGAAGTATCAATAATTGAGACTGAACCAAAAGTAGATGGAAGACAAATAGCGATGATTTTAGCACCAAAAAAAGGAGAAGGTAAGAAATAATGGCAAAATGTAAACAAAAAACACATAAGTCAAGTAGTAAAGTGTTTAATAAGAAAAAAAATGGTTCTCTAACTTATATGAAGTCAGGAAGTAACCATAAAACTGGAAAAGATACAGCAAAAGCAGTAAGACAAAGACGTAATAAAGGTACGTTAGCAAAAGGAGATAGTAGCAGATTAAAAT
>ERZ825670.655-NODE-655-length-44117-cov-10.933344_pt1 | contig 44117 bp, 36 predicted proteins | sample MGYA00519929_ERZ825670 | MGnify/ENA primary metagenome ERZ825670 (study PRJEB31778, sample SAMEA3449207) | human gut metagenome | biome: human gut; feature: human-associated habitat; material: faeces | place: United Kingdom | collected 2010/2012 ...
ATACCTGTTGCCACACAACCCGCAAAAAACAACAATAGCACGCTCTTTTTCATAATTTCCTATTTTTAATACGACTAAAAAATGATTCTCTCGTTCCATTCAGAATAAAATTAAAAGCCGGCAACCGGTTTACGTTAACGGGTTCCGATAGAGATCTCGAAACCGTGACGCTTACCGTATTGTTCTTTTGGTCTTCTGCTTCAAAATGCCCTATAAAACGGTTCCAGCTATTTATGTCGATCAACAGGCATCCTGCCGATATAGGCCTTTTCTTAACAGTCAGTCCCGTAAGATTATTTTCCCCAGGCTTGTGTATATTAATACCTGCTGCGTATGTCCGGCCATCGGTATATGCCGGATTTTCGTATCCTAATTCTATTCTCCCGCTACCGTCGGTATCTTCCATTCGCAAAGCCGTATAAGCCCCCTTATGCATGCCTACTTTCGCATGATAAGGACCTTCCGGAACCGTAGCATAGTCGCTTCCCGAAGGATTCGTACAGGCCGCATATGTCTCGGTCGTTCCGTCTGCCAAATAAACCGTGGCAGTAGAAGAACCTATATTATAGCCGTTATCCTTGTCAAAAGTTTTGTTATCTGAAAAAAATATGGCCTGCGCATACAAACCCTGCAATAAATTACCGTCTACATCATAAGATTTATCTTCATCTACCCACTCATATCCTGTAAAAATCACCTCTCCTTCTATTCTGTCATAAGTCAATCGCCACGATTCCCCATCCGGGTCTACATATTTCACCGGATTATTATTACAATAGGCATAGGGCGATATGGAGTAATATTTCTCACAGAGCGGATCCATCGTCATAAATCGGCAGAGAGCCGGATAATACATACGGGCATCGAAGTCGTAACTGTCATAGCCGTGCAGCTCTATAAACTCCTTTCCTCCGTATTTGTACGGCTGTTCTTCGGGCTGGTAATGGGCTTCATAAGGAAGACCGAAAGGATAGTATTGCATACGTTGGTAGGTGACGGTATGCTCTATGGGTTTTGGGCGAATAGGTGGTTTATCTCCGCCTATCGCCCCCCGGTTCGTCAAGGAAAAAGGAGGTTCCACTGGTATTAGTTTTGCTACCGCACTGCCGTAGACGGTGCGGATATTCCCTTGATAATCCCGCACGAAGTACCGGAAATCTTGTTCCGAAAAATCCAAATAGCCGTCGCCGTTATGAATTCGTATCAGGGTATCGCTCTCGAAATCGGCTCCCGCATATTCCAAAGAACCCCGACGTGCCGTAACATGACTGCTCATGGCCGCTGTCCCCGATGTACTGCCGAAGGTCTGACACGCAGGGATAACGACCGTTGTCTGTGGTGTGAGGTATTTACTGCCGGTTCTCTTGCCGTCGGCGGTGTAATAATTCACGATAGCCGACCCGTTGCGGAACTGCACGGTATCGGGCTGGTTCAGCAAATTGTATCGTATGCTCTTCATTGGTATGTGGGCTAATCTCTTGGATAGGTAGGTCATTTTCCAGTTAAAACAATATTCGATGGTTTGAAAAAATATCTTTCTTCAAGCTGCGTCTTTAAAAATTGAGTGAGTTCACTCTCCTTCATAAGGACAATCCTTTCGGAATAAAAATTTGATTCCGGATCTGTTTTGACAATAAAATATGAAAATGTCTCACCGGGTGCAATTTTTTTAATAAACGAATATCCTGTATTGACGGGTAGTTCGTCTAATATGCAATCACCCATCAGATGTAGATAACTGAAATCGCCATGTGCCTGTAAAAAGAATTCGCGCATCAACAGAAGGTTCGATTTATTCTTTATCGGCTCCAATGACACCCAAGTTATATACTCTTCGTTTGAATGATTTTTCATTCGATACTCATCTACAATCTCATGCTGATTGGTGAATCCATTGACATATCTCAACGATACGGTATCAATCTCTATTGGACTCTGTGCATTTAAATTCATAGCACAAAACATGAAAAACGAGAAAAATATATAGACCATTGTTTTCATCACTCTTGCATATTTTTAACATTTCCCTAAATTATTTGCTTTTTGAGTTGGTGTATTTCCGGCTGCGGAAAATACCCCCCGAAGGGAGGTATCGAGACGCTGCACGACTACTGCCACAGGTTACCATTGCCTAATTTAATAAACCATGCCGTGTTTCCCCACTACCGGTTCTCGTTCAAATGTAGTATCGTTTAACTCTTCAAGCCCATCTAACATAGGCTCCCATACTATTCTATAATAGTCTATGCTTTTTCTCAGTAAATACAACAACCGATTGTTGGTATAGCTTCTCCCCCTAAACCAAAAGTGATCATACTCACCCATACATATTTTTTCTTCTGAGCCGTCCTTGTAACGTAAGGTATAGGATGCTCGAGTATCAGGAGGATAAGGGTTAGCATTGGGGGTTAGTTTTTTCAACTCGTCATGAACTTCCCGCAACAGCTTCGGATCGATCAATAGAGTGTCGACTATGCCCATTGAGTCCGGATATTCTATCAGACCGCTATCGGTAATATCGATGAATGGTCCGATCATTCTTTTTCTCAGACAGTCGCAATCTATATCTACTGGACTGTTAAATGAATAGTTATAATATAGCACATATATCGATTCGATTGAATTTTCATTATCTTCACTCTTCCCCAAAAAGGGTAAAAGCAAAAACAGAATCGGGAATATTAAAATCGACTTTTTCATAATGGATTATTTTAAGGATATAAATATTTTATTTCTTTGTTTGATATTGAGATTTCTTTATACAATAGATTGATAAAATTAATCCGTATATAGCATAAAAAAGAAGAACTTTAGCATATAATATCAACTCTAAAAAAAAAGTCTTTTTGACAAATAGGAATTAAATTATTACTGCCGTTAGGTAAGTAATCTTCAAAATAATACTTTATATTAATTTCCTGATTGATAATAAATAAAACACTATAAACAATTACTATCAAAGAAAATAGTATAAATATGTACTGTAATATCTTATTTAATTTTTTATTATTCATAAGTGTTACCAAGAGCCTCCTGCACCGTTTGACAAATTAAAAAGATTTCTTAATATATAACTGGGAAAAGACAATAATTAAAAAACAATTAACCAAAATAGCAATGTCGTTTTCAGAAAAGTTTTCAATCCAATTTTATTTTTAATTACAAGTATTGGCGTATAATTCCCAATTACTGCCAGCAAAGCATTTATCAATAATACCCAATTCGGATACATAAATAAAAACAACCTATTTGTAAGATTGTAAGCATAAAGCAAATATAGTGATTGAATTAGCAACAATACATTTATACATATTACTACTAATCCCATTATTCTATCCATTTTAAAAGTTGCCATAAATTACCAATTTGAAGTTACTTTCATATATTCGTTTTCATTATTGTATATTTGAAAAGATACATTATTACTAATGCTATTCATAGGCAGTGTTTTTATTGTATTTTTATGTCATTGAAAAAATGTTCATAAGATTTCAATTTTGTTTCTCCTACATGCTCATAGACAATGGCAATACCATATTTGAAATAATTATCTTCTCTAAAATATTTTTTTCCATTATCTGTCATATAGTACCCTCTTATACTACGAACATCTTTACCCAGTACAAATTCACTACATATTATTTTATCCGACAAATCTGTCAAAGGTAAATTTATCATACTTCCACAATGTATTATTATTGCAGCAGAATCTAAAACGCAATTTATTATTTTGAAATAACCCTCTTCATAATTGACAACATTAATTTTGTGGATTGCTGGATACTCGATAATCAGATTCTTGTTATGGCACAATATCGTATCTGTTTTTGTTTGTATTTGACCAAAAGCAATATTTGTCAAACAAAAGAACAATACCATTAATAATACTTCACGGGTTCTCCTCTTCTTCATAATTATTTTCTGCTTGTTTTACAACTGTTTTTATTTGATTTTCCAAAATAAGATTTGTAGGAACTTTTGTAATTTCAAAAATATTCATATGTAATTCCTCATCCCAGATCACACGAACTTCTGGTTTATACGTATGGCTTGCTTTTACTACGTTGCGATAAACTTCGTAAAAATAGGCATGCCCAAAAGCTTCGTGTGCGGTAGTCATTACTTGCTGTTTCTCATTCAAATTTTTTCCAACAAGAACATATACTTTATTGTCAGGCGAAGGATTCGACTCTGCATTCGGCATTTCAGTTGTACCTCTATAAAAATTTCCTCCTGTTGAGGAATTATCGTAGTAAGCAAAACCTGCGTGATCTTTGTCCTTAACTTGAAAACTATATACTACCTCACTATTCGCTAATGCTTTCAAGGCAGTCATATTTTCGGAGAAACTTTTCGATTTGTTCAATCTTCTTATATCAAGTACTCCACTTTTGTCAAATCTTAAAAACTTTACCTCTTGCTTTGTTAGTGTATTACTGATGTTTTTTTGAGAAAGTTTATCCGCTTCTACCTTCCTTCCGTCCGGGTCTACATAATTCACCGGATTGTTATTACAGTAGGCATAGGGCGAGATGGAATAATATTTCTCGCAGAGAGGATCCATCGTCATAAATCGGCAGAGAGCCGGATAATACATACGAGCATCGAAGTCGTAACTGTCATAGCCGTGCAGCTCTATAAACTCCTTTCCTCCGTATTTGTACGGCTGTTCTTCGGGCTGGTAATGGGCTTCATAAGGAAGACCGAAAGGATAGTATTGCATACGTTGGTAGGTGACGGTATGCTCTATGGGTTTTGGGCGAATAGGTGGTTTATCTCCGCCTATCGCCCCCCGGTTCGTCAAGGAAAAAGGAGGTTCCACTGGTATTAGTTTTGCTACCGCACTGCCGTAGACGGTGCGGATATTCCCTTGATAATCCCGCACGAAGTACCGGAAATCTTGTTCCGAAAAATCCAAATAGCCGTCGCCGTTATGAATTCGTATCAGGGTATCGCTCTCGAAATCGGCTCCCGCATATTCCAAAGAACCCCGACGTGCCGTAACATGACTGCTCATGGCCGCTGTCCCCGATGTACTGCCGAAGGTCTGACACGCAGGGATAACGACCGTTGTCTGTGGTGTGAGGTATTTACTGCCGGTTCTCTTGCCGTCGGCGGTGTAATAATTCACGATAGCCGACCCGTTGCGGAACTGCACGGTGTCGGGCAGGTTCAGCAAATTGTATCGTATGGCGACAATATCCCGGTCGAGGTCGGCCGTCATGTTTCCGTTGGAGTCGTAAAAATAATCGAGTCCGTTATGATTATAGTCCCGATATTCTTTCATGTCGTATCGCCCCTGTTCTCCCACCATATCGGTAATCTCTACTACCCTATTCCCTTCATAAGACCAGTTCATCTCGTCTATCATTCCGCCCTTTCCCCCATTGCGATACAAATTTACCATATTACCATGCTTGTCATATTCATATTCGACATGATAGCGGCCGCTGGAAAAATCACTGCCCGTCACCGAATAGGCCGAAGCCAGACGGTCGTGGGCATCATAAGTGAAGCGATAGCCGTTCACAATCGTGTCGGTATCGGTGCGATATGTCCAATTCATCGCCGATATATTTCCGTTGTAACGAACTTTCCCATAGTTTCCCATAAGGCTTTCGTAATACAAATTCTGCACGAAATCGACATCTTCTATCCGAGTGATCCAACCCTGCAAATTATACCGATATTTAGCATGCGTCAGTCCTCCGTCGATACTTTTGCCGGATATCCGTCCCAACTCGTCGTATTCATATCTCCAATCGGTAGACAAAGAGTCGTTAACCGCATAATCGGTGCGGGTGAGGCGTCCCGAGCGGTCATAAGTGTTTTCTACGGACTCCGATACCGATAAACGCCCCCGGGAATCCAAATGTTCCGTGTATGATTCAAGAATATTTCCCGAAAGGTCGCATTGAGCATAAGTCATTTCATAATCGCCCGATACATGCCGAGTGCGTGTCTGCACGGGATTGCCATATTCATCGTAATAATAAACGGTAATCGCGTATTTGCTCCTGTCCGTCAAGTCGAACACCTGCGTCCCGGTCAGCAAACCTTTGGCCGAGGAATAAGCCGCACCATATCCCTCCTTACTCCGATAGGCAAGCTGCGAGGCCGCCGTCCCCTCGATGTACAAAAAAGAATAGTCGTCGTAATAATTGACCGTGAGCAACCGCCCTTTTTCCTGTGAAATAGGCGACAATATCCGCAGCGAATACCCCATACCCGGCCACGCAGTATAACTATCGGCACGTTCCTCGACAAACAATTTTTCTTTACAATACTGGCGCAAGTCTCCGGGGCTGCGAAGCGGATTCGCCTCATAAGTATACAGCACTCGGGAGAGGGCATCATATTTGGTTATGGTCCAGAGGCTTCCGCTCTGTTGATTGCCGTCCTGACTCATGACCAACCGATTAGCCCTATCGTAAATCATCTGTATCGATTTACAACCGGGCAAACGCTTCCCTATGCAGTTCCCCCGGTCGTCGTATTTATAGAGATAGGCATACTGTTGCAAAAGAGTGTGGCTGTCGGGATAATTGCCGGTATTATGCATTCCGTCCACAGCCATCGGGGGCAGTACGTAGCACAGCCTGCCGTGGTCGTCATAAATGTAGTAAGTGTCATAACCGTTTCCCTGACGGGTCATAACCACTCGACCCGATTTATCGGTGAAACTCTCTTGCCAAATTCCGTCCTCGTCGGTTTCGCGAGTAACATAAAGAGCACCCGGGGTATACCGCCCCACTCGTTGTACCCCATCGGACGAAATTCGGAAAAGAACGACCTCTTCCGCCGTATTGCACCGATATGCAGCAGTCTTCGGGTGAGCGTTCCAAACAGCTCCAGGATTTTTCACACCGACGGTCCGGCTCAACGGTGAGTTTTCGTACAAAGTCTCCCGATAGAGATATGTGTCTCCATAATAACTTTGAGCCGTCTGCCCGTATGTAGAAGGATTCACATAACAGCCGTTGTTCCCCGATACGGGCGTGGGAAGCCCTTGACGATATTCTCTCCCGGCCTCGTCGTAACCGACTGTGGACAGCAGGTCGGCGCCCGTTGCCGTGAAACCCACTCGGGCAGTCTGTTCGGGACGACCCAGCCCGTCATAATAGACCACGGTCGCAAGCGCCTGCGAAGCCCCTTCGGCAGTTATCCGGCCGTCCTCTATATTCGCCGACGTACTGCCGCCGGGAAGAACGACCTCCACGATATAATTTTTTTCAGACGACAAACTCAAAGGAATATCGACGGCAGCCGACACTATCGCCGACATGGGCGACAAAAAGAGTATAGACAAACTCATTGAAAAGCGGAGGGGTCTTTTCATAGTATCGTGATTTTGTGTCTCTCCGTAAATTTATGCTTTTTTTTACATTTCCCCAAATATTTCACGCCTTTTTTTCATGCCTCGGCTCCAAACGACTGTTTTAACCCTCTTCAAACAAAATTCGGGAATTATTTTCGAGGAAAGCCCCATGAAACACATTCCCCCTATGCATAGCATGAAAGCCGACTCTTCCCATTATCCGGGAATCACCCTTCTCCGAACAATCGCACAGCATTGGCCGAGGTAGCCTCCTCCACCTCGGCAGTCGTAATATCCAGAATTTCGGCTATTCGCTTCGCCATATAAGGCAAATACGAAGGTTCGTTCCGTTTGCCTCGATAAGGCACAGGAGCCAAATACGGGGCATCGGTTTCGAGCAATATACGCCCGATGCCTACTTCTCGTACCATATCTTCGAGATGAGCGTTCTTGAAAGTAACGATGCCGTTTATCCCGAAATAATAGTCACCGGTTCCCCTCAACAGACGCACCTGTTCGGCCGACCCCGTGAAACTGTGGAACACCCCTCGGAATGCCGGCACTCTGCCCGACTGCAACAGAGCCGATATTTCGTCGAATGCCTCCCGGCAATGAATAATCACCGGCAAACCCGACTCTGCCGCCCACCCCGTCTGCACCACAAAAGCCTCTTTCTGCTCCTCGGCATAGGTCTTGTCCCAATACAAATCGAGCCCTATCTCGCCCACGGCGCAATACTCCCCGGAGAAAAGCAGCTCTCTCACCTGTTCAAGCCGCTCCCGATAATCGGCCTCCACCGACGTGGGGTGTAGCCCCATCGCCATACGGCAATAACCGGGAAACAAATCGTTCGTGGCATGCATGGCTTGCACCGTGTCGAAATCGACATTGGGCAATATCACTCGTTCGACTCCTGCTTCACGAGCACGGCGCACCACCTCGATGCGGTCTTCGTCAAACTCTTCCAGATAAATATGCGTGTGAGTATCAATCATCTTCGGGTCGCTTTTCTCCACTGCGATAATAATATACTACGCCGTAAGCCCGGCAACGGTTCAAACGTATTTCGGCAGGGAGGTCGGCGTAATACGTTTCCACCTGATTCCACAAATCCAAGATAATCCGGTCCGCCTCCTCGCGCAAGGCATCCAATCCCGACTGGGAACGAGTCGTATTCAGTTTATAATTCTGTTGTTCCCGATAGGCTTCCTTGAAAATATCGTAATGCACGGTCACTTTCGCGATCGTAGGGTTATAAATAGGTGCGCCTCCGTGCGACACCCGTTCGCGTTCCCCCTCGATGAGACGTTCTCCCCAAACGAGAATGTGCTTCTCGCCGGTCAGCTCGGGCACGGCAAAATCTTCGGGGTCGAGCCCGTAAAACAATTTGTGTTCCTTACGCACCTCGTTACGCAACACCGCCAAATTAAGCACCTGTATGAAATGCGAGATGTACAACCGGGCCGTCTTCAAATGCGACTGATATTGTCGGTTGGCCTCGGCCTGAGCCGTATAGCAATACTGGAACTGCCCGACGGCACTTTTGAAGCGTCTCAAAAGTGCGCGGGCCTCGTTCAGCGTTTTATACGAAGCCGCCTGCTTGTCCACATCGCACTCGTGCTCCATCGCCACCGCTTTTTCGAGAGCGGTAAGGCGGGCTTTGTCTGTATTCGGTAACCGGCGGTAAGGCATTGTTTCTGAAAAATTTTAGTGATCTCGTTTTATCAATGAATTCGCCAAATCGTATAAAGGCTGCTTCGCCGCTTCGTCCACCCCGATTTGCAGCAAAGCCTCTATCGCCCGACGACTGTATTCGTCGACCTGCCGCAGGCACAAATCGCCCGCACCGGCACGGTCGTACAACGCCGTCACAGCAGCTATCTTCTCGGAAGGATCGTATTCGGCCGCGCCCAACCAGCGGGACAACTCCTCGGCATCTTTCCCTTCGACCCGTTGCCGGGCATTGATGAGCATATACGTTTTCTTGTTATTCAGAATATCGCCTCCTATCTTTTTCCCGAAACGGGCAGGGTCGCCATACACGTCCAACCAATCGTCCTGCAACTGGAACGCCAGCCCCAAAGACTCGCCGAAACGGTAGATACAATCCGCATCCGTCTCGCTCGCTCCGCCTATAATCGCCCCTATCTTCAACGCCCCCCCCAACAGCACGGCTGTTTTCAAGCGAATCATCTCGATATATTCCGCTTCGGTCACATCGTCCCGACGCTCGAATTCCATATCGTATTGCTGACCCTCGCAAATTTCAAGAGCCGTTTTCAGGAACAACTCGACGACAGCCCCCGTGTGCGGAGCTTCCGTGCGGGCGATATAACGGAAAGCGATGATCTCCATGGCATCGCCCGAAAGTATGGCCGTATTCTCGTCCCACACCTTATGCACCGTAGGTTTACCACGGCGCACGTCGGCTTTGTCCATCACATCGTCATGCAACAGCGTAAAGTTGTGAAACACTTCCAACCCCACCGCCGCATTCAATGCCCGACGATAATCGCCCGCAAACATCTCGCAGGCAAGCAACGTCAACAACGGCCTCACGCGCTTACCGCCCAACGACAACTCATAACGCACGGGAGCATACAATCCATCGGGTTCGGCGGCATATTCTATCTTCGAAAGTTCAGCTTCTATCGCATCGAAATATCTTTGCAGTTTTTCCATAAACTACTTGAAAATTTTTATGTTTTACATAGAACAGAGTTCAAAATTAACGATTTCCATCGAGCCGAGCAAACATAACTCACAATATAATACGAATAAAGTTCCGATACAAACTCGTTCCGCCACATACTTTATTGCCCTTTTTCCCGTTAATAAATCATCGGGAACCATTCTGCCGAAAGCAAAATTCAATCACGCGACCTTCTGCCGACCGGGAATTTTGGCTATCTTTGAAACCCGAAAACAATTATGACACATACGTTTCGATATATAACGGTTCTTCTGGCGACTGTCACTACATGCTTCGCCGGGAGGGGACAAGAGGGGAAAAGCTCGTTCGACTTTCTCAATATCCCCACCTCTACCCACGCCTATACGTTGGGAGGAACCAATATATCCGTCATCGACGAAGATATAAACCTCGTCAATCAAAACCCGGCTCTGATGGGACCCGAATCGGATTTGCAACTCGGGCTGAACTACATGAAATACGTCGGGGGAATCAATCTGGCAGGAGCCACTTTCGGAAAGGCGGCCGGAGAACGGGGAGCATGGGCGGCCGGCATACAATACTACGGGTACGGCAAAATGAAAAGTGCCGACGAAACCGGCGTGATCACCGGTGAATTTTCACCCAAAGACATCGTTTTCAACGGTATCTACGCCCACGACATCACCACGACCTTGCGGGGTGGAGTCAATGCCAAAGTCATCTACTCCTCCTACGAACAATACACCTCTTGGGCGCTTGCCGTCGATCTCGGCCTCAACTACTACAACGCCGACAACGACCTCTCGCTCTCACTGGTAGCACGCAATCTGGGTGGACAAATCAAACGTTACAACGACACATTCGAACGCATGCCGTTCGATTTGCAGATAGGCTATACGCAAAGCCTCGAACATGCGCCCATACGGGTGTCGGTCACCGCTCGTAACCTCACAAGGTGGAAACTTCCCTATCCCGTCATCGAAAGCAGCTCTTACACCGGGGGCGACGAAATCGTCGAAAAAAGCGGATTCGTGGACAACCTTTTCCGCCACCTCATTTTCGGCGTGGAGTTCCTGCCCACCGACCGCATTTACATAGGAGTGGGGTACAACTACAAAACCCGCACCGACATGCGCACCGCTCACCGTAACTTTCTCTCCGGATTCAGCATAGGCGGCGGAATCAAAGTCCGCATGTTCGGCATAGGTGTCGCCCTCGCACAACAACACACGGGAGCGACCACGCTCATGGTCAACCTCTCGACCAATCTTTTCGAATTCAAAAAATAAATGCTTATGAATAAACCTGAACCTCGGATAATCATCGCCGTCGACGGCTTCTCGTCGTGTGGGAAAAGTACGATGGCGAAAGCTCTTGCCCGGAACATAGGCTACATTTATATCGACAGTGGCGCGATGTACCGCGCCGTCACCCTCTACTGCCTCGACCACGGTCTCATCGACGGCGACACGGTCGATACCGATACGCTGAGGTCCCTCATGGACGACATTCAAATCGATTTCCGCCCCGATCCCGAAACGGGTATGACACACACATTTCTAAACGGAATCGACGTAGAGCGTGAAATTCGCTCCATGCGAGTATCCGATAAGGTAAGCCCCGTTAGTGCCATACCTTTCGTGCGCACGGCGATGGTCGCCGCACAGCAAAAAATGGGCGAACGGAAAGGTATCGTCATGGACGGGCGCGATATAGGCACGACCGTATTCCCCCATGCTGAACTGAAAATATTCGTCACGGCCTCGGCGGAGACTCGGGCACAACGACGTGTCGACGAACTGAGGGCGAAAGGTGTCGATGTCGATTTCGACGAAGTGGTCGCCAACATCAACAAACGCGACCTCATCGACCAGACCCGTAAAGAAAGCCCTTTGCGCAAAGCCGAAGATGCCATAGAGCTCGACAATTCCCACATGACAATCGCCGAGCAGGACGCATGGCTCATGACCCGGTACAGAGAAACCGTCGATAAACTTCGATAATCACCCGCAAAGGTAGAAAGGAGACAGGTTATGGCACGCATAGAAATAGACGAACATTCGGGTTTCTGCTTCGGTGTAGTCACGGCTATCCGCAAAGCCGAAGAAGAACTCGACCGCACCGGACGGCTCTACTGCCTCGGCGACATCGTACACAACAGCAACGAAGTGGAACGACTCAAAGCCAAAGGGCTCATCACCATAGACCACGGGCAACTCAAACAGTTGCACGACGTGAAAGTATTGCTGCGAGCCCACGGCGAACCTCCCGAAACCTACCGAATCGCCGCCGAGAACAACATCGAAATCATCGATGCCACCTGCCCCGTCGTGTTGCAACTGCAACGTAAAATCAAAACCGCATACGATTCCAACCCTCCCGGAGAGGCGCAAATCGTTATCTACGGCAAAACCGGACACGCCGAAGTCAACGGACTGGTGGGACAAACCCACGGCAAAGCCGTCGTCATCGAGGGGGACAAAGACCTCGGCAAGATAGACCTCCGCAAAAAACTGTTGCTCTATTCCCAGACAACTAAGTCGGTAGAAGGTTTCCGCCACATCGTCGACGAGATAAAACAGCTGAAACCCGATGGACAATTCGAATCGTTCGACACCATCTGTCGGCAAGTCGCCAACCGCATTCCCAATATCAGGGAGTTTGCCCGCCGACACGACCTTATCCTGTTCGTTTGCGGGAAAAAGAGTTCCAACGGACGGGTGCTTTTCGGAGAATGCCTGCAAGTCAATCCCCAATCCCGACTCGTTTCCGACATCAGCGAAATAGACCCCACTTGGCTCGAAGGAAAAGAGAGCATAGGTATCTGCGGAGCTACCTCCACCCCCCGCTGGCTCATGACCGAAGTCCAAGAATACATAACCCGGTTATTGGAAACGACCGGCTCTACCGCCACCCGATGACCGACCGTATTTCTGTGAATACCCAAAAGCAAGCATAATCCGGCTCAGCCCGGATAAGTTTACTCCGATACTTTATACAAAAATAGATTCTACCCCTGCCTTTCATTTTGGTAAATAGTTTATCAAAATGAAAGGCATTTGCGCTCCGAAAAAACCGACTATCGCCATAATAATCAACAATTTAATCATATCCCCACAAAAATGGTCTGCCATTTGTCGTGCAAGAGATATGAAACTCTACATCATATCAAACAGACTGCCGGTCAAGGTAAGCGAAAAAAACGGAACGTTTTCATTCACCCGAAGCGAAGGCGGACTGGCAACGGGGCTCGATTCTCTTCAAACTGCTTACGAAAAGCATTGGATCGGGTGGCCGGGAATTTGTGTGGATAATGATAGCGACAAACAAGCGATCGGGGAAAAATTGGAAGAACTAAACTTTCACCCCGTATTCCTGTCCGACACCCAGATAAAAAATTATTACGAAGGTTACAGCAACAGTACCATCTGGCCGCTGTGCCACTATTTCTTTGCCTATACATTGTACAAGGACACTTTCTGGCAAGCCTACCGAGAAGTAAACAAGCGATTCTGTGAAACCATCTGCCGGCTGATAAGCCCCGAAGATAAAGTGTGGGTACAGGATTATCAACTGATGTTATTGCCCGGTATGCTTCGAGAAGCCGTTCCCGACTTGTGCATAGGCTATTTTCATCACATACCTTTCCCGTCCTATGAACTCTTCCGCATATTGCCCGAACGAGCCGAGATTCTCAAAGGTCTGTTAGGAGCCGATTTCATAGCTTTTCACACTCACGACTACATGCGGCACTTTATCAGTGCGGTAGAACGCGTGCTGCGCATGAATTTCAAATTGGACGAAATACAGTTAGGCAATCGGGTCGTACGAATAGATGCCCTTCCTATGGGGATTAATTACGACCTGTACCACAATGCTTCTACACAACCGGAAGTCCGTCAAGCGGTCGACCGCACGAGAAAACTGTTCGGAGATCACAAGTTGATTCTCTCCGTGGACCGCCTCGATTACAGTAAAGGAATCCTGCACAGGCTGCGAGGCTTCGCCGCCTTCCTCGAACATCACCCCGAATATCATGGCAAGGTCGCTTTGGCTATGATCATAGTCCCCTCGCGCGACCACGTAGGCAGTTACGCCCAATTAAAGACCAAAATAGACGAAGAAATAGGCTCCATCAACGGGGCGTATTCTACGATGGATTGGACTCCGGTATATTATTTCTATCACGGATTTTCTTTCGAGGAACTGACAGCCATGTACCACATGGCCGACATAGCGCTTGTGACCCCCCTCCGGGACGGAATGAACTTGGTAGCCAAAGAATATGTAGCCGCCAAAAGCGAAAATCCCGGTGTATTGATTCTCAGCGAAATGGCAGGAGCAGCCGTCGAATTGACCGACGCTCTGTTAATCAATCCCAATGACACGGGACAAATCGAACGGGCAATTTGTCAAGCATTGGAAATGCCCGTAGAGGAACAGTTGCGACGGCTGCAAAACATGCAGAAAATCATCTCGACCCAAACCGTCGACAAATGGGCTGCCGACTTTACCGACGAGTGGAACGATATTTGCCGCAAGAACATCTCCTTCCGCAAAAAACAGATTACAGCAAACGCGATAGGCACTATCAAACAAGAGTACAATAGAGCGAAAAAACGGCTCATTCTTTTGGACTACGACGGAACATTGGCGGCTCTCAAACCCCGCCCCGAAGATGCCGAGCCGACACCCGAACTCATAGAAACGCTACAAAAACTTTGTGAAGACTCCGACAACCACATCGTTATCAATAGCGGGCGCGATCATTTCACATTGGAAAAATGGCTGGGGAACCTTCCGGTCTCGATAGCTGCGGAGCACGGAGCATTCTATCGGGAAAACGGGCTATGGCACAAAAACATCAACAAACCGGTATGGAGCGCAGGTTTGTTATCTATCCTCAAACTATTCGTAGCGAAAACACCCCGTTCGCGTCTGGAAGTCAAAGAAACCGCCATCGCATGGCACTATCGGGAAAGCGATGCTTGGCTGGGAACTTTGCGAGCCCAACAATTAGCCAACGAACTTGTTTCTATCTGTATACAACAGAAATTGCAAATCATTCAGGGAGACAAAGTGATCGAAATAAAATCGCCCGATTACAACAAAGGCTCGGAAGTTTCCCGCCAACTCAAAAAAGAATATTACGATTTTATTCTGGCTATCGGCGACGACACCACCGACGAAGATATGTTCAAGGCCCTGCCCAAAAATGCGGCAACCATAAAAGTGGGCTACGTCTCCGAAACCGCCAGATACAACTTGCCATCGCAGGAACAAGTCCTTCCTCTGTTGCAAACATTGGTAAATATTTCGGGTGAGTCATCGACCAACGATAAAGTCCGAAAAGGATTGAACTCCGCATTACATTTCTTTAAAGAACTATTAAACTTAAAATAAAACCGATGAATAACCTCAACTATGGTGTAATTGGAAACTGCCGGACGGCAGCGCTCATATCGGAAAAAGGGAATATCGAATGGTTGTGTTTCCCCGACTTCGATTCGCCCTCTATCTTCGCGGCACTGCTCGATAGGGACAAAGGCGGTTGTTTCGGATTCGAAGTGTCGAACGAATATCGCATCTCGCAATCTTATGTACCTCATACCAATATACTATCCACCCATTTCTCTTCCGACGAAGGAGAATTTGTCGTGCTCGACTTCATGCCATGCTACCGTTCCTATGAAAAAGAGCACTATCTGCCCGCAGAAATATATCGTTATATCCGTTGGATAAAAGGGACACCCCGGTTTAAAGTAAATTACAATCCGGCTCCCGATTATGCACGGGGAAAAGTCATACACAACATTACCGACGAATACATCGAAACTTATTGTTCGTCCGAGAACAAAGACCGACAATACCTATACTCTTCCCTGTCTTTACAAGACATCGAACAAAAAAAGGAAATCACGCTCCAACGAGATGAATTTTTCCTGCTGTCATACAACGAAAAGGTGATTCCGATAGACATCGAACGGGAAAAGCTCGAATATTGCCGCACACTGGTCTATTGGCTCAACTGGACGAACCGGACTAAAAAATACTCGCTCTACAACGACGTTATAGAACGAAGTCTGTTAGTATTGAAGTTAATGTCTTATTACAACGGAGCCGTATTGGCGGCACTCACTACGAGCCTGCCCGAAACCGTCGGCGACGTCCGCAACTGGGACTATCGTTTTTGTTGGTTGAGAGATGCATCCATGTCCATCGAGACCCTCTTCCAAATCGGGCATGCAGGAGCGGCTCGCAGATTTATGAAATTCATTCAATCCACCTTCGTCGCCAAGCACGAGTCTTTTCAAATCATGTATGGCATTCGCGGAGAAAGGCAATTAAAAGAAATCATTCTGGACCACCTCGACGGATATAAAAACTCCAAACCGGTGAGAATAGGAAACGATGCCTATCACCAAAGGCAAAACGACTCGTTCGGTTATCTCATGGACTTGATCTACCAATACTATCGACTCATGCCGGGGACGTTAGACGAGATAGAAGACATGTGGGAAATGGTGAAGAGCATTCTCGCCACAGTCGAAGAGGAATGGAGAGAACCGGACAAAGGAATCTGGGAAATCAGAGGGGAAAGCCAGCATTTCGTCTCCTCGAAAGTAATGTGCTGGGTCGCTTTGGATCGGGGAACGAAAATCGCCAATATGCTAAAAAAATACAAATATATCGAACGCTGGCAGAAAGAAGCCGACAAGATAAAAACCGATGTGATGACTCACGGCTGGAAAGAAAAAATCCACAGTTTTTCCCAGACCTACGAAAACACGGCCTTAGATTCCTCCCTGCTCCTCATGGAACCCTACGGCTTCATCGAAGCGAACGATATTCGTTATCACCAAACAGTGAAAGCCATAAAAAAAGCGTTGTTACACAAAGGCTTGATGTACCGATACAACAGCAAAGACGACTTCGGACTGCCCTCCTCGGCATTCACGATATGCACCTTTTGGCTCGTGAGGGCTCTTTTCGTCATAGGAGAAAAAGAAGAGGCCCGCTGCCTGTTCGACGAAATACTGAAATGCTCCAATCACTTGGGTCTGTTCAGCGAAGATTTGGACTTCGACACCAAAGAACAATTAGGGAATTTCCCCCAAGCCTATTCCCATCTGGCTCTGGTAAACACGGCCATTCTATTTGCAGAAGAAGACAAGAAATTATCGTTCATTCGACCCTAAAAAAACAGAAAAGAGACGGTATTACGAAAACATTTCTTCACAATATCGTCATCTCTACTGTACCGGTATTTGACTTTTAATTTCTATATTTGCCGAAAATGCAAAAATAGGAAGAGGTGCGGCATAAAATTAGCGCAAGCTCTTTTTTCTACATTCACCTTTCACTATCTTTGCTACCAATTAAACAATATAGGTTATGTCGCAAATTAAATGTGTAGGTATTTTAACTTCCGGTGGCGATGCTCCCGGCATGAATGCGGCCATTCGCGCGGTAACCCGTGCAGCCATCTACAACGGATTCGAGGTAAAAGGTATTTATCGAGGTTATAAAGGTTTGATTACGGGAGAAATAACCCCTTTCAAAACGCAAAACGTAAGTAACATCATACAGTTGGGAGGTACGATATTGAAGACAGCCCGCTGTCAAGAATTCAAAACGCCCGAAGGACGAAAAGTCGCTTACGACACACTCGTCAAAGAAGGCATAGATGCCCTTGTCGTAATCGGAGGAGACGGAACATTGACCGGTGCGCGCATTTTCGCCACCGAATACAACTATCCCATCGTAGGATTGCCGGGAACGATAGACAATGATCTCTATGGAACCGACACCACTATCGGATACGATACGGCGCTGAACACCATTATGGATGCCGTCGATAAAATACGCGATACCGCAACGTCCCACGAAAGACTTTTCTTTATCGAAGTCATGGGTCGCGATGCCGGATTCCTCGCTTTGAACGGAGCCATCGCTACGGGAGCCGAAGCAGCTATTATTCCGGAGATTTCGACCGAAGTGGACCAACTCGAAGAACTCATCAAGAACGGATTCCGCAAATCGAAAAACAGTAGTATCGTGTTGGTAGCCGAAAGCCCCATCACCGGTGGAGCCATGCACTTGGCAGAACGGGTACAGAAAGAGTACCCGCAATACGATGTCCGCGTAACTATTCTGGGACACATTCAACGGGGAGGTTCACCCACGGCGCACGACCGCATTCTGGCCAGCCGCATGGGTTCGGCCGCCATCGATGCCCTGCTCGAAGATCAACGCAATGTCATGATCGGTATCCGCAACAACGAAATAGAATATATTCCTTTCAATAAAGCTATCAAAAACGACAAACCCATAGACCGAGAATTGCTCAACACATTGAGAAAACTCTCGATCTAATCACGGGGAACAAAAAATTTCATTGCACGGGGCTGCCTGATTTTATTCCATCAGACAGCCCCGGTTTTATTGGAAAAAGACCGACCTACACCCTCTTCCGGTCCGATGGGTTGAGCGATTCGTAAGGTAAGAAAAATTTTGGCTTGGTAGAAATTCAGAAGTGATTTTTATGCAGCTAACACCTCTCTCCCCCTGCCGTGTCCCGTGGCATTACGGGGTGTTTTGCACAGTAAAATAGGGAGAAAAAACTGCTTTTCAATCCTCTCCCCCTGTGTTCCTACAAGGAATATAGGGGGAGTGCCCGTAGGGCGAGGGGGTTAAACACAATAGTAGAATAAAAATATGAAACTCCACCCCTGCCGTGTCCCGGTGTCGCAAAGCGATAGGGGGAGGTGGCACGACGTGATGGAGGGGTTAGAAAATACCGGTAGGGAGAAAGTTAGAATGTTTTTCTGAAAAGAAAATCGACAGGTTCGCCACACCGATTCGGCAATTCGCCTCAATTCTCGAATAAAATTTGCATTTGCTCCCGACTTGTTTTATCTTTGTTTTTCTTAGATTTCGAACTATGGAAACGTCCGATCAACAATACACCAACGAAGAGCAACTTATCGAAGATAAATTTCAAGAACTGCTCAACGGATATCTCAACTCCAACCACCGGAAGAAAGTCGAGATTATCGAGCGTGCGTTCAAATTTGCCAAAGAAGCCCACAAGGGAATACGCCGACGATCGGGCGAACCCTACATACTGCACCCCATCGCCGTGGCTCGTATCGTCAGTCAGGAAATAGGTTTGGGCTCTACATCGATATGCGCCGCCCTGTTGCACGACGTAGTGGAAGACACCGAATATACCGTCGAAGACATCGAGAACCACTTCGGGAAAAAAATAGCATCCATCGTCGACGGGCTCACCAAAATATCGGGCGGTATTTTCGGCGACCAAGCATCGGCTCAGGCCGAAAATTTTCGGCGGCTGTTGCTCACCATGTCCGAAGACATTCGGGTAATCCTCATCAAAATGGCCGACCGTCTGCACAACATGCGCACGCTCGGTTCCATGCTCCCCAGCAAACAATATAAAATCGCTGGCGAGACGCTCTATATATATGCCCCGTTGGCCCACCGTTTAGGATTGTTCGCCATAAAGACCGAGTTGGAAGACCTCGCCTTCAAATACGAACACCCCGAGGCCTACAACCAAATCAAGCAGAAAATCGCCGAGACCGAAGAATCGCGCCAGCAAATCTACAACAACTTCTCCAAGCCGATTGTCGCGAAGCTCAAAGAAATGGGGCTAGAATTCGAGATGAAAGCCCGGGTAAAATCCATCTATTCCATTTGGAACAAGATGGAGTCGAAACACATACCTTTCGAGGAAGTCTACGACCTCTATGCGGTTCGTATCATTTTCAAATGCCCCAACGAAGCCGACGAGAAAAAAGAGTGCTGGGCCATTTACTCGGTCATCACCGACATCTACAAACTGCACCCCGAACGCACCCGCGACTGGGTGAGCCGTCCCAAGGCCAACGGATACAAAGCCCTGCATCTCACGGTCATGGGCCCCGACGGCAACTGGATAGAAGTACAAATACGAAGCGAAAAAATGGACGAGATCGCCGAACGGGGATTCGCCGCCCATTGGAAATACAAAGTGGGAAACTCCGACGAAGAGTCGGAACTCGACATCTGGCTGAAAACCATCAAAGACATTCTCGAACACCCCGAGCCCAACGCCATCGATTTTCTCGACACGATAAAGCTCAACCTGTTCAGTACCGAGATATTTGTCTTTACGCCCAAAGGCGAGCTCATCACATTGCCCAAAGACGCCACGGCGCTCGATTTGGCTTTCACCCTGCACTCCGACCTCGGCTTCCATTGTATCGCCGCCAAAGTAAATCACCGGCTAGTACCGCTGAACCAAAAACTGCATAGCGGCGACCAAGTGGAAATACTCACCTCCAAATCGCAAACGCCCAAAGAGGAATGGCTCAACTTCATCACCACGGCCAAAGCCCGAAGCAGACTGACGGCGTCGTTGCGGAAAGACCGGCGAAAAATCATAGCGAAAGGAGAGAAAATACTGAAAGACTTTTTCGAAAGCAATCACATCGAATACAACAACGATGTAGTAACCAAAATATTAAGCAACCTCGGCATACGACATCGGGACGATCTGTTCTACAAAATAGGAAATGACGAGATTACCCCCAACGAAAATATCAAAAAAATCATCAAGGGAAAAAGTCAAAATCCTTTCATGCGGTATCTGAAACTTTCGTTCGGCAGCAACAACGGGAAAAACGAACAGCCCAAACCCGTCACTCCTCAGCAACTTACGATAGACCGCAAACAGACCTACATTCTGCGAGACGAGAACGGAGTGAAAAACTATAAAGTAGCGGATTGCTGTTGCCCGATACCCGGTGACGACGTCTTGGGATATGTGGAAGACGACGAAACCGTAGTCGTGCACAAAAGGGAATGTCCCGTAGCCATGCGACTGAAATCGAGCTTCGGCCCACGGTTGGTGTCCACGCAATGGGAAGCCAGCGAATCGCTTTCCTTTCCCGCCAAGATAGAGATACAAGGTATCGACCGGATAGGGATTCTCAACGAAATCACCCGGGTGATTTCCAATGAATTGATTATCGACATGAGAGGACTCACCATAAAAGCCAACGAAGGCGTATTCACCGGGACGGTCAACATCATGGTGCACGACACCCGCGTCGTAGAATCGCTTTGTAATAAATTACGTAAAATAAAGGGCGTACAGAAGGTCGCACGCTGTAAAGAATAACCCGTAGAATCATGGATAAAAACCGTATACAAAAATTCCTGTCCAGCACACGTGTCCTGCAATTTGTCTTTTTCGTGGCAGCAGTGACATTGGTTACCTATTTCTTCCCGAGAGAAGGAAAATTTCGTTACACCTTTCAGGAAGGGAAACCGTGGAAGTACGGATTGCTCACCGCTCCGTTCGACTTTCCCGTTTATAAAGACGAAGCCGTCATTCAACAAGAACGCGACAGCATCATGCTCGACTTCCAACCGGTCTTCTCACACAACGAATCGATAGAGAAAAAGTCCGTCGACGACTTCGAAAAAGCATTGAGTAACTATACGGAAATGTCTATCCCGCCGACTCTCCGCAAGAACTTGGTCCAAGCTCTGCGAGAAGCCTATCGGAAAGGAATCGTCTCTTCCGAAGCATACACCCAACTGCAATCCGGAAAATTCAAGGAAATACGAATCCTCGAAAACAATGTCGCGCGCGAAATACCGGTATCCGAACTGCAATCCGCACGGGAAGCCTACGAGAACATGCTCAATAAATTCCCCGACTCCTACTCGCATCACATCTTACAAACCTGTAACCTGAACGATTTTCTACATACCAACATCGCATTCGACAGTATTACGACCGACCGGCTCAAAGACAATCTGTTACAACGAATCGCTCTCTCCGACGGTATTGTTCAAGCCGGAGAACGTATTGTCGACCGGGGCGAAATCATCACGCCGCAAACCTATCGCATTCTCAAATCGCTCGAAACCGTCACCTTGAAAAAAAGCGTCGGCAATGACCACCGTGGTTACACCATACTGGGACAAATCATCGTATTCACCTGTCTCTTTTCTTTTTTCTATCTGTTCTTGGCACTGTTCCGTCCGCAGACTTTCAACGAGATGCGTACCCTCGGCTTTATGATGATGCTCATCGTGGGCATCTCCCTGATAGCTTTTTTCCTTTCTGAATTTCGGTTACAAGGCATATATTTGGTTCCGTTCGCCATTATTCCCATTATCGTGGTCACCTTCTTCGACTCGCGCACCGCACTCTATGTACACCTCATTACGGTACTTATCTGTGCTTTTACGGCGCCGTTCGCACTCGAATTCATCTTCTTGCAGCTTATCGTAGGCATGACCGCCATCGACAGCCTCAGCGACCTTTCTCGCCGCTCCCAGCTCATGCGCTGCGCCCTGCTCGTCTTCCTCGCCTACTGCTTTGCCTACGTGGGATATACACTCCTTTCCGAAGGCGACCTCTCGAAACTGAATTACAATATGTTCATCTATTTCGGAGTCAATTGTGTATTTCTGCTGTTCGCCTATCTCCTTATCTATATATTCGAAAAGGCCTTCGGGTTCATCTCCACAGTCACGCTGGTCGAATTGTCCGATGTGAACAATCCCATATTGAGACAGTTATCCGAAGAGTGCCCCGGAACCTTCCAACACTCCCTGCAAATCTCCAACTTAGCGGCCGAGGCGGCCAATAAAATAGGAGCGAAGGCTCAATTGGTTCGTACCGGAGCCCTTTATCACGATATCGGGAAACTCAAAAATCCGGCATTCTTCACCGAGAATCAATCGGGATTCAATCCGCACACACCGCTCTCCTTCGAACAAAGCGCACAAATCGTCATCTCCCATGTGAACGACGGACTTAAAATGGCCGATAAACTACGATTGCCCCAAGCTATCAAAGACTTTATCTCCACGCACCACGGACACGGGAAAGCAAAATTCTTTTACAACTCCTTCTGTAACAAATACCCCGACCAACCCGTAGACGAATCGAAATTCACCTACCCCGGTCCCAACCCGTTCACGAAGGAAACGGGAATACTCATGATGGCCGATGCCGTCGAAGCCGCTTCGAGAAGCCTCAAAGAATACACCAACGAAAGTATCTCGCAACTCGTCAACCGCATCATCGACTCGCAAGTCGCCGACGGTCTCCTGCGCGATACCCCCCTCAGCTTCCGCGATGTGGAGACGATCAAAGCTACCTTTATCGAGAAACTCAAAACCATCTATCACACCCGCATTAGTTATCCCGAACTGAATAAAAACGGGAAAAACGAGGAGGAAAAAACAGACAAGGAAACAACAAAAGCAGACAACAATGCTCCCTCTCCAACTGAAATAAAGAAATAATCGATAAAAATTCTATTCCTCTTTAACAGGCTGTCAAAATATCATTCTCGTTAGACGAACTTATGAAAATAAGCAAATGATAGGAACAACATATAATCCATGAAACAATACGAAGCAGTCATTGAAACATTAGATAAATTAGGTGGTGTAGCCACGTTGGGAGACTTAAACTCAGAAGTTTTTAAAATCCAAGAATGTGAATGGAAAACAAAAACCCCATTCGCATCAATCAGACGCATAGTTCAACAAACTAAGGGTATTTATAAAATCAAACCCGGATTATATGGCCTTGAAAAATACCGAAAACAAAACGAAGAAAGAGGAATTATTCCTGAAACAGAAAAGAACAAAGACTCCGAAATACAAAGATCGTTCAATCACGCTTACTATCAAGGCCTACTGGTGATAATAGGTAATTTGCGTAATCTGAAAACGTTTATTCCAAACCAAGACAAAAATAAAAAATTTTACGATGGGAAAACGCTTCAAGAACTCTCTACACTCAAAAAATTACCCAATTACTCCTACCCCGCATTAATAAATCGAAGTGCGATGATTGATACCATTTGGTTCAATGAACGCAATATGCCTCATTCGTTCTTTGAAATAGAACACTCGACAGATATCCAAAACTCGCTCTTAAAATTTAATGATTTGCAAGATTTTTACGTCAGAATGGCCATAGTGGCAGACGCCAAACGAAAATCAGAATTTGAAACCAAACTTTCATATCATGCATTCGACGAGTTACGGTTAAACAAGCGCGTCTCTTTTTTAAGTTATGAAGCTCTTGTTAAACAATATGAAATGGAAATAGAGAAACAATCTCTTGATTTTATACTATAACATTAGCCATACCATAGAAATCACAAAGCCATTATCGTGTGATACACCTTTTCGATGAAAAGCTCGTAATCGTTAAATATCACACCATTCCCGAAATCATTATAGTCATGTTCTGTTAATGACAAAGAAGGATTCAACCTCCTATAATAATCCATATACTCCCTGCTGGTAGACAAAGAGTCGTTATCAGGAATATGCACGACATAAATCAAAGTTTTGTTAGGTGTATGGAAATAGATACTAGCATCATCTTGAGAAAGAGTAACATATTTTTCGGCATTATGAGCTGTAAAAGTCTCCCACCGGCTCAATTCTCCAGATCGTTGATAATACGGTAGTTTATCAAGTATGATGAATATTTGAAAATACGGACAATTCCCACATCGTATATTGGCAGTTTCACCCAACATGTTCTCAAAATAATTGTTCGAGTTTTGCGAGTAATTCTGCATAACGAATTTAACCGCCAAACCGGCTACGGCACGCTCCCCTTTCTTCACTGTAATATCCACAGCCTTATTGACATAACGTCCCCTTATCTTCGTCTCTTTACCAATTCCATACCCCTGCGAAAAAACGGTATAATTCCGGCCTAACTTTTCTGCCAAATCTCGTGCTATTGCACCGTGTAACGGTTTAAGTTTTGCCGTGCTCCGAGATGTACCCTTTTCGATAAACTCTTTGAACGAATTAGTAAGCACTCTCAAAAAGTCCGAGTTGCCCAGTGGATAAGTTATCTCTTCCCTTTCCATATTCCAATTGTATCTTATAATTTATATATAGTTCCAAGTCTTTCGAATTGAAGGTATAATATCCACCGCTTTTATAATTTTTGAGTAGCGAAACGTAACGAATAAATTCCTCGTTTCTAATAATCCTATCGAGCATATCGAATGTAACCCCCTTATCAGGCAATATATACAAACCGCTATACAGACCACACCCCGGCGGAACCTCCGTCAATTTAATACTCTCAACTCCTTTGATACAAGTGTTAACGGCATACTTCAAAATACAAACATCTTTCAACGCCTGTGTACGCCCATACAAAAACCAATCGGGTGTCTCACTTCTTTTTCTTCCTTTCAGAAGCTTTTCCGCATGATCCTCTAAATACCGACATACACTCTCGCTCTCCGACAAAAGTTCATACGCGAGAGGAGACCCTTTTTCATCATAAGGGAAAAAAGCCCTCGACCATTTTCCTGTCGAGGCCTTCAATACCGGAATCGTATACTCCATAAAAGGCAATTCGCCGATAAACACATCGTCGAATAACGTAGCGAATCCATTTTTCACCCGTACATATGAATCCGAAGCAGACAGCCTTATCCGCTTCAACAGTTCCAACTCCTTCTTACCAGAAAGATAAAACTTGCGATTTATTTGTATCTCGTCGTATGACAGCGTGTCTATGTGCCGTATTTTACCCACCCGTTCGTCATAGACATTATAATCTATCCGATCATTATCTTCGACTTTTTCAAACCGGGAAATCAACGTATAGGTAGTAGCCTTGAAGGGTTGAAAATGTCCCATATCCACTACTCCTGTCAAATACTTTCTCAAAACAATTTCACGACGCATATTCTCACCTGCCAAGCTATTCAGCCACGAACTCGGCGTAATATAACACAATCGTCCACCTGCCGACAACATACGAAGACCTAATTCGAAAAACACCAGAAACAAATCCGTCATTCCCCCATTGGCAAAAGTAAACTGTTTGACATCTGTATAATCGGTTTCTAAATTATGAACTCTCACATACGGGGGATTACCCACCACGAAATCCATTGTCCCATCATAAATTTTGATTTTCAAAGCATTACCTTCGATAATATCCCAATCCACATCGGTTACACCGAACTTCAAAGCAACAAGATTCAAATTTTCTATGCACCGTTCATAAGTCCCGGCATCGATTTCTATTCCATGTATATATGTCTGTAAATCGTCTTTAAGGAGAGCGATATCGTCATTTCCTGCACGAAAAGCCCGGCAATAACGGCCGACAATTTCGCAAAGAAATGCTCCCTCGCCACAACTGTTGTCGATGATGTGCTTTCCCAATATGCGGGGAGATTCCACATAACCGCAAAAATCCAATATATCGGCGACCAAATAATCGGGGGTAAATACTTGTCCGCTATGTTTTATCCGTAAACTTCCCATGAGTTGCAAAGATAATATATTTTCCTTTTTTCCTGCCCATCACCTTCCAAAACATCGTTTCGTATCACCTTGCCATAAAACGGGGTGGAAGTGGCATTTCTTTTGCAGAAAATTGCAGAAGAAATGGGGATTGTATTTCATCACGAAGAGATTACGGTCGAGGAGAACCGACAGAGAAACGAATACCTGCGACGGTATTATAACCCCGAGACGGGAGAGGGTAGCGATACAGGCGACCGCCGAATATTGCGGTTGCCCGATGCTCCCATACCAGTTCAATATATTCCGAAGGCTTTGTTCGAGAACGAAATAATGGCGCAAAGACTCGTCGAATGCGGGAGTCTGGCGGGGTATGCCGAACGATACGGTCACGACAAAAGAATCGCTACCGACGAAGCAGGAAGAAACCCGCAACTCGCCGACGGCGGGGATGCCACAGAAGAACTATGGAGGGAGTGGATACGGGTGCGCATTCGGTACGATTTCGAATTTTGGGCATTCAGCTTTGTCCGTATCAAAGATAAATTGGGAGCCGAAGACATTCCATTCCGTCTGAACAGACCGCAACGGCGCATATTGGGAATGCTCGAAGATATGCGCACGGCGGGAAAACCCATTCGCCTCATCTTGCTCAAAGCCCGGCAATGGGGAGGTTCCACTCTCGTACAAATCTATATGGCATGGATTCAGCTGGTACACTGCCGCAACTGGAACAGTGTAATTTGCGCCCATCTCAAAGAATCGGCCGCCAACATCAAGGGCATGTACAGCAAACTGCTCGCCAACTATCCCGACTGGCTGCTCGACGGGGAGAAACCGAAGTTCAAACCGTTCGAGCGCATGGCGAACACATCGGTCATCGCCGGGCGGGAGTGCAGGGTAACCATAGGCTCGGCCGAGAGTCAGGAATCGGTGCGGGGTATCGACGCGGCGATGGCTCACCTCTCGGAGGTGGCTTTCTGGCGGAACAGCCGCATGAAATCGCCCGAACAGGTGATGCGCTCGATATGCGGGTCGATCATGCTGCTACCCTGTTCGATGGTGGTTATGGAAAGCACGGCGAACGGGACGGGGTCTTATTTTCACCAAGAGTGCGAACGAGCCAAACGGGGAGAGAGCGACAAACAGTTCGCTTTCGTCCCGTGGTTCGAAATAGAGATGTACACCCTGCCGATCGACGACTACGACTCGTTCATCGGCAGCCTCACCGACTACGAACGCATGCTATGGCACAGGGGAGCCACGCTCGAAGCAATCGCTTGGTATCGGCAGAAACGGAAAGAGTATGCCCGGCATGCCGACATGATGGCCGAATATCCCAGCGACGATATAGAGGCATTCTGCTACTCGGGCGAACGAGTGTTCGATCCCACGTTGGTGGAAAAGTTGCGTCGCTGCTGTTGTCCGCCGCGGTTCGAAGGCGACATTCACGGCAAAGAACCCACCGGGAAACAATCCTTGCAAGAAATCGAATTGGAAGCTAAACCCGAAGGGCCTCTGAAAATATGGGAATATCCCGCCAAAGAATGCGAAATGCGGGATCGCTATCTGGCAGTAGTCGATATAGGCGGACGCTCCGACACCTCGGACTATTCGGTCATAGCCGTGTTCGACCGTTATTGGATGCTCGATGGCGGCCCCGCCGAAGTCGTGGCGCAATGGCGGGGACACATAGACCACGACTTGCTCGCATGGAAATCGGCTCAAATCGCCGCATACTATCAGAACGCTCTGCTGGTGATCGAGAGCAACACGCTCGAAACCGAGCACGACGATAGCGAACACTCGGCCTATATCCTCGACACGCTCTCCCGATATTACAACAACCTGTATGCCCGACAGTCCCCTCCCGACAGCATAGGACAGAAACCGCCCTCCCGTTGGGGATTCCACATGAATCGAGCCACCAAAGCACTGGTTATCGATGCCCAAAAGAACGCCCTTCGGGAAGGAAGCTATATCGAACACGACACACAAGCCTGCTACGAACACGATGTATATGAACGCAAACCCAACGGCAGCTACGGCGCTATGGAGGGTCATCACGACGACATACTCATCACCCGTTGTATCGGGAACTATATATGCAGTCGGGAACTGCCGTCCGCTTCATCGAAAGGTCATCGGAGCGAAAGGATCGTTAACGAGTCGTCTATATAAAAAACGTTCTCCGTTACCCAAACACCCCTTGTCGCAACAAACCCCTCCGGCACTGCGTGCCACCTCCCCTATATTTTGCTATGCAAAACACAGAGGAGGAGGTGAATACTTTCCGACATATCGTGTTTGTCCTTCTTCCCTGCCGTGTACCGTAGCATTACGGGGTGTTTCGTTAGCAATATAGAGAAGGTGGCACGTAGTGAAAGCATCTTCCTTTACAAAGGTTAGGGAAAACGGCACTACTTGCCATACTCTGCAATACTGTGGGATATCCCTCAGTACAAAAGACGATAGACCATACATTTTGTTTACCTCTATCGAGTTTTACCAAACAGCCATAGAAAAATTTTGATTTGTCAGATAGATATTATTTAGAATTGATATAAATAAATTTTACTATTTATTTCCGTTCCAAACCAACATATTTCCATAATATCACAAATAATAAAAACTTTTTGAAACAATAAAAACACATGTCGCATAAAATAATTTTTATTTTTGTTTAAAATCATATCAATCATTCAATTTAAAATAATTAGTTTTGCACCTCGAAAACAGAATAAAGGACGTTCGACAGGTTACACATTCGGTGAAAACGGGAATAAAGCTCATAGGATTTATCTTACTACTTGGCTTGAATTTTCAAGGCATGGGACAGCATCGTTCTCATGGAGAACCTCTACGGAAGGGACGCATCAGTCTGAAATTGACCGTACGTGATTCCCACAATCGTAACGCCGTAGAATATGCCACTCTTTTATTGAAAAAGGGTAAAAATCGGCAATTCTCAGGTATCACCGACGAAAAAGGTTCTCACACCTTCTTATCCATTCCGAAAGGAGACTATGAACTGACCGTCACTTCCTTAGGTTACAAATCCCGGACAATCGACCTGCATGCTCGCAGAGATACGACTTTGACAATCTTACTCTTGTCGAACGATATCGCCATGCAAGACGTGGTGGTGACCGCCTACGAATCGAGAGGAGCAACCAGTGCATCGCGTATCGACCGAAAAGCGATGGAGCATCTGCAACCGTCGAGCTTTACCGACTTAGTAGAACTGTTGCCGGGAAACGTCTCGAAGGATCCCTCTATGGGCTCGGCCAACCTGATAAAACTACGCGAAGCCGGTGGAACAGGGCCGAGCGACTACGACGTGACCTCGTTCGGGACTTCGTTCGTTATCGACGGTGTCCCCCTCAACAACGATGCCAATATGCAGTATATCTCCAACAGTTGGGAAACGGGACGTAATACGACCGGCAAAGGGATAGACATGCGGTCCATCTCCACCGACGACATCGCCAAAGTAGAAATCGTGAGGGGAATCCCTTCGGTAGAATACGGCGACCTCACCAGCGGACTGGTCAACATAGAACGGAAAAAGGGAGGGAACGATCTCGAAGCCCGTTTCAAAGCCGACATGCAAAGCCAACTGTTTTATGTGGGGAAAGGGATAGAACTGACGGATAAACAATTTACGCTCAATACGGGTATCGACTACCTCGATTCGAAAATAGACCCTCGCAACAACCGAGAAAACTTCAAACGGGTGACCGGCTCAATACGGACCGAAAAACGATGGACGAACGATCATTGGCGATGGACTTTCAACTCCAATCTGAATTACCGGGGGACTTTCGAAAATGACAAAAACGATCCCGACCTCACTCCGTCGGGGGCAATAGACTCTTACGAATCGTCGAACAACGCCCTCTCCCTCGCCGGCACTCTATCGCTCAACAATCGCAAAAAGGGATTTTTCCGATCGCTTTCCTTGACGGCATCAGCCAGCGGTTCGTGGGACAATATCCACCAAGAAAAAACCGTCGTGCCCAGCAAATTGTCGGTCGTGCCCACGGCCACGCAACCGGGCGTACACGACGCCGAGATTCTGCCTTCGACCTATCTCGCATCGCTCGACGTGAACGGCAACCCGTTCAACGCATTCGTCAAAGCGATCGCCACATTCAACTACAATTACCGCAACTGGTTCAATATCATCAAGGTCGGAGGAGACTGGCGCATGAATAAAAACTACGGCGAAGGACAACTCTACGACATGAGGCGTCCCATCAGCATCGATATTACCACCCGTCCCCGACCGTTCAACGACATACCGGCCGAGCACAATCTCGCCTTTTTCATCGAGGAAGCCTCGAAGTTGCGATTGGGAAAACACCGCATCGACATTACCGCCGGCCTACGCAGCGCATCGCTGTTAAATCTCGATAACCGTTACGTCCTCGATGGAAAAATCTATCTCGACCCTCGTGTAAACGCAAAATGGGCATTGCCACGTATCGGCGAGAGAAAGCCGTTGAGCATAGAACTATCGGGCGGAGTAGGCTGGCACACCAAAATGCCCGACATTTCGAAACTTTATCCCGACCTTTTTTACTACGACCTTATACAGCTCAATTTCTTTTCGAACGAAAATCCGGCCGTAAACCGCATGAACGTCCACACATTTATCGACGACCTGACCAACTACAACCTGAAAGCCGCCCGAAACATGAAATGGGAAGTGCGTGCCGATTTTTCGATAGACGACCACCGGTTATCGGTAACCTACTTCCGGGAAAAAATGACTTCGGGATTCCGGCAGGGAAAATCCTACACCCGGTATATTTATAACCGATACAGTACCGAGGGGCTGGACCCATCGACGATGACAGGGCCGCCCGACCTCGCCGACCTGACGTTTACCCCCGACACGATACTGAAAGTACAAAGCGTCCACACCAACGGAAGCCGAATTTTGAAAGAAGGCGTGGAATTTCAATACTCCTCGAAACGGTTTCCGATAATCCGCACGAGACTGACGGTAAACGGAGCGTGGTTCCGCACGACCTATAACAACAGCCAGCCGGTGTACAAACGCCCCTCTGTCGTTATCGACGGTCGACAAATCAGATACATAGGACTTTACAACGAGGACGACGGTTATATTCGAGAAAGTTTCAATACCAACTTTACTTTCGACACCGATATACCGCGGCTCAAACTGGGATTCTCCACATCTATTCAGTGCATGTGGTTCACATCGAGCCAAAGCATGTGGGAAAGCGGGGTTCCCATCGCCTACGTCAATATGGAGGGCGAACTCCTTCCCTACACCGATGCCGAACGGAACGACATGATATTGCAACACTTGGTGGAATCGCACTATGAAAACAACTTCAAAAAACGTACGATTCCCATCGATGCCAATATAAATATCAAGGTCACGAAGAAAATATGCCGGGATAAAATCGCACTGGCCTTATACGTCAATCGGTTGGTAAGCTATCACCCCGATTACACGTTGTTCGGGAACACAATCCGCCGGACTTCCAACCCCTACTTCGGCATGGAAATCAATTTCAGATTATAGAACCAATTAAAAATCAAGGTATTAAAAAGAGAACAGATTTATAAATGAATTTAATATACAATAAACATTCAATAAAACCATTATGAAACTGAAAAGATTTTTTTCATTCCTGTTGTTCGCCGCTGTAATCACGGCGTTCACCGCTTGCGACGAAGACGAAGACACTTCCGTTCCCGTCGACGTAACCCTCAACTTTACGGCTCCGTCGGACACGATCACCTCGTTCACATGGGCCGAAGGCAAGGCTACTTTCACAGACCTCAACCGTGGGAAAGAATACGAGCTCGACCTGTCCCAAAGTTCCGTCATCACACTTTCTTCGGGACTTTATAACATCACGGTCGAAGGAGCCATCGCCAGCGCTTCGGGCGAAATCCTTTGCAATGTACGCAGCACGAAAGACAACGTACAAATCTCTGCCCCATCGACTTCGATCGCTTTGGAGCTATCGATCTACACCCCGAGCAACTCCCTTATTCTCAAAGAGATTTATGTAACGGGGACAGCCAATGATAAAGGGACTTCCAGTCTCTATGACAAATACTTCGTCATCTACAACAACAGCAGCGAAACCGTCTATGCCGACGGAGTGGCCTTGCTCGAAAGCACTTTCGGGACGACTGAGAAACACCAATACAACGACAATCCGCAACCGATGACGACCACGTTTACCGCAGCCGCCATCTATGTCATTCCGGGTAACGGTACGGAACACCCTCTCGCTCCGGGCGAACAACTCGTTCTCGCAGATCAAGGCTACGATTTCACACAGACCAAAGCCGATGCCATCGATTTGTCGATCGCCGATTTCGAATGGTATGACGAAACCGAAAAAGGCATGGACCCGGATATAGCCGAAGTTCCCAATCTCGACAAATGGTATAGCTACTCGGCTACCATCTGGATGCCCAACAACCAAGCAAACCGCGCTTACGCTATCGCCCGCATGGGAGTGTCGAAAGACGAATTCCTCGCCAAGTATTACAAAGAATATCATTATACGGCCACGAACGGTAAAGAGATGACCAAAAAGGGTTATGACGTACCGGTAGCATGGGTTCTCGATGCCGTCAATCTGGGAAATACCGGCTTCGAAAGAATCGCTACCCCCGCAGTGCTCGACCGCAGTTATGCTACTACCGGAATCGCCGGGACAGACAAAACCCGTTTCGGACGGTCATTTATCCGCAAAGTAGCTTCTTCCACAGGCAGCTATACGGTTTACCAAGATACCGACGACTCGGCCAACGATTTCACCTTTACGACTCCATCGTTGAAGAAATAATCTTAACAGACATCGGTCGTCATGAAAATACGTTTCTGTTCTTTTCTAACCATAGCACTCTTTCTGCTCCCTGCTTTGCAGGGGGCGGAAAGAGACTCTTTGTCTTTGCTTCGCACGATTGCCGAGTATGAAGCCTTGCCTGCGAAATGGATAGAAACGGTTTATACCAACCCGGCCACCCGATATTACCAGCATTGTACTTCTCTGACCCGTATCTCCTTAAACGGGGTTTACGGAAAAGAAGACGAAGCTGCCCTCTTGCAAGCCGGCGACGGTTATCTGAAAGGAGCGGCCGACGTATCGTCGTGGATAAAGCTGAGCGATCGCACCCGCCTGTGGGGTAACGCCCGCTATACAACCGGAAAAGAAACCGGTATCGTATGGAACGAAACAGCAGACTTCGAACTGCTCTACCCCTACGTCATGGCCGATTCCATCGGGGGAGACCTTTCCCTGCAAGAATATGCCTTCACGGGAGGATATTCGGGTCGAGCCGGAAAATTTACATGGGGTATCGAAGGGAGCTACCGTGCCGCACTGGAATATCGTAACCGGGATCCTCGTCCGAAGAACATCGTCTCGGACCTCGATTTTGCCGGCGGAGGTTCCGTGCGATTGGATAAATATGTCGTGGGAATATCGGTCATGGCACAAATATACAGCCAAGACAACACGCTCGACTTTTATGCCCCGCTGGGTAGCGCCTATATCTATACGATGACCGGGCTGGGAACAACCTCGGTACGATTCGGGAAAGGCGATGTCACCGATACAAACTACAAGGGCTACGGTTACGGAGCCGGCATTCAACTGCTTCCCGCACAAGGAAGGAAGGGCATATACGCCGCAGCGAACTACCGCAAACATAGCGTGACCCAACATCTCGACGGGTACAACAACCTGCCTTTAACCGTACTCGACCGCACTCTGCTCGATATGACCGCCGGATATTCGACAAAGCAGGACATGCACACAGTCGGGATTCAAGTAAAAGGAGCACTCTATAACCGTAAAGGGACAGAGAACACCTTCGGCAGTGCCGCCGGCAATAATTACGACCAAATAGGCAGCACGACCCCGTACACCTCCGACCAAATGAAAATACAAGGTGAATTGCTGTACGGCATAGAGGCCGGGAAAAATTTTAAAGGGTACATTCGCCCCTATTACCTGTGGTTTCACACCGACATTCGTCAAAAAGAGAAAGAGCATAGGCTAAAAATCAACAGCAGCGAATATGGACTGAAAATAGATGCAAGCGGCATATTCGAAAAATCTCTACTATCTTTATCGGGAAACATAGGAATTCGAACCGGCGGCAATGGGGAATTGTCCATACCGAACGTACAGAAAGACTGCGTGCGTGAAATGCTGGAACATAATTTCGTCCTGTCGAAGACCCAACGAACAAACTACGGAATAGAATTGAAATGGAGCCGAATATTCTCGGGCTGGGCTTTATCGGTCGCCGCCGACTGGCAGCAGAGCCATTACGAAAAGCACGGCACGGCCAACTATGCCGGAGTAAATATAGGATTTAATTTCTGACCGAAAAGAACAAACACATATAGCTTTTTATATGGAAACAATCATCAAATGCTCGAACCTCACCCATTACTACGGGTCGAGAAAAATATACGAAGACCTCAACTTCGAAGTCCCCAAAGGGAGGATTTTGGGGTTGCTGGGGAAAAACGGTACAGGGAAAACGACCACGATCAATATTTTAATGGGTTACTTGAAACCCCGCTCGGGCGAATGCCGTATCTTCGGAGAAGACATACAGCGAATGCAGCCGGTGACCCGCGAGCGTATCGCCCTGCTCATCGAGAACCATGTGCAATACACGTTCATGAATATCGAACAGATAGAGCGATTTTACTCGGCTTTTTATCCGAAATGGAACAAAGAAGCCTATTATGAACTCATGCGCAAACTGAAAGTCGCGCCGAAACAAAAAATCTCCCGCATGTCATGCGGACAAAGATCGCAGGTGGCACTGGGCCTCATTCTCGCCCAAAACGCCGATTTACTGGTACTCGACGATTTCTCGATAGGACTCGACCCCGGTTACCGCCGACTCTTCACAGAGTATCTGCGCGAATACGCCAAAGCCGAAGAAAAGACCATCTTCCTTACCTCGCACATCATACAGGACATGGAACGGCTGGTCGACGACTGTATCATCATGGATTACGGCCGCATACTGATTCAGAAGCCTGTAAAGGAATTGCTCGACACCTTCACACGCTATACCTTCAAAATATCGTCGCCCGACAAGCTCCCCCACGACCCGTCGTTATACAGCACGGCGGCCATACGGGATTCTGCCGAGACCTACTCGTTCGAAAACGAAGAACATATCAAACAGATATTGCAAGAGCAATCGATACCCTATACCGATTTCAAATCCGAGAAAATGAATCTGGAAGACGTTTTCATCGGATTGACCGGAAAATACTAATCCTTTTATCATCGGAATTATGAATAAAGCTATATTTTTCAAAGAGTGGATCAAAACCCGGGGGCTGTTTTTCATCGCCCTGCTGGTATCGCTTTGTTTCGCCGGATACGTCATGATGCGCATCAACCGGGTCATCACTTTCAAGGGGGCCGACCACCTGTGGGCCATCTTGTTGAGCCGGGATACCGTGTTTATCGAGTTGCTACAATACCTGCCGCTCATCATAGGCGCACTGTTCGCCTCGTCGCAGTTTATTCCCGAAATGACGCAGAAACGGCTGAAACTGACTTTACACCTTCCCTATCCCCAGCAACGCATGATTCTATTGATGTTGCTGGCGGGAGTCGCGCAAATCAGCATCGTCTTTCTGTTGCAAGCCGCTTCCTTGTGGATTTACCTGCAACAACATATCGCCTGCGAAATGGTCGCACGCATATTGCTGACAGCGGCTCCGTGGTATATCTGCGGTTATACCGCCTACCTGATGACAGCGTGGATATGCCTCGAACCGACGTGGAAGCTGCGCATCGTCAATCTGCTGATCGCCGCAGGTATCGTGCGAATCTTTTTCCTGCTCGACAAACCGGAAGCCTATAATTCGTTTCTGCCGACGCTTATTATTTTCACCATTCTGTGCGCATCGCTTTCTATCCGGTCGGTTGTCCGATTCAAAGAAGGTTGCCAAGACTAATTTCAAAAACGGTATACTACAATGAAAAAATTCAGCAAAATATTTTTCTACCTGACGGCTGTCGTCCTATTGTCGTGGTTATTGCCGTGGCTTTTGCAATTCGCAGCCTCCAAACCGGGAAACGATCCTTTCACGTTGTACAGTTGCGTAACCAAACGGTTCGCATACATACAATCGAGCAAGGATAACGGAGTAAAACGCTACGACGCGAACGGAACGGAATATACGGTAGCACAATTCGACTCCATATTGCCTACCTTTTATTACAGACAGCTGTTCTCGAAAGACCGGCTGCCCGACACAATCAACGGGAAAGAGGTGACCCCGAAAATCATCGCTCACGGGAATTTCACATTCAAGCAGTCGGCCCGCGACGTGAATGTGACGAAGCCCGCATTGAACATGATTATGGAATCGATGCCGGACCGGATCGACCTCGAAAACCCCATCGAAGCTTTCCGCACGACCGATCGTATCACTTTCATCGATATGCGAGACAACACGGTCAACGAAAAAAAATCGGCTTTGTTCGACAAAGTCATGAAACAAAAAGGGTTTGAATTTCCCGTGCGAAACTTGTCGGGAAACCCGACGAACCGGAAAGAGTATGACGAGGGGTATCTGATGGTAGACAACAACCACCGGGTATTCCATGTGAAACAAACCAAAGGACTGCCCTACGTGCGTGAAACGGGTGTGGCTCCCGAATTGGGTATCGAGCATGTAGCCATCACCGAATTCAGCAACCGCAAAACACTGGGATTGTTAACGGACAAAGATAACAACCTATATGTATTGAATCGGGATTACACGTTGCACAAATTGCCGATAGACAAATACGCCCCCAAGACCAACACCCTGACCATCATGGGCGATATCTTCTACTGGACCCTAAAAATAAGCGACGAAAGAGGCGTGACCACATACGCCGTCGACGCTGACAGTTATGCTTTCGCCGACAGCCTGCGCTATGACTACCCGGAGACCGCTCTCGACAAATGGTCGAAATATATTTTCCCGTTCGAACTGTCGTTCACATCTTACGACGACCAATGGGTAAAACCGCGTGTGAGCATGGGATCGTGCTGGGTACTGATTTTGAACTTCGTTTTGGCCGCTTTGCTTTATTTTACAGCATGTAAAGGTAGCACATGTAGCCGCCATCAAAAATTCATAACGACCGTAGCGACCATGATATTGGGCATATATCTGTTTATTCCGCTACTGGTTTGCAAACGGGCATAACCCGACGATTCGTTTATAAAATATTTGCTATCTTTGTCATAACAAAAATAAAGAAAAGATTTACAAACATTTAAACTACAACAATATGAAAAAATCCATTTTTATCCTTGCAGCCGTCGCCTTGCTTGCTATGGTGAGCTGCAACAACAAAGCTAAGGAGAATCAGAATCAAGAAAGCGCCGCAACAGTGGCTCTGAGCGTAGACGACATTTTAGCCAAAGGGGACAGCCTCGTAGGAAAAACCGTTACCGTAGAAGGTGTGTGCACCCATATCTGCAAACACGGCGGCAAGAAACTCTTCATGATGGGAACCGACGACACCAAAATGTTGCGTGCAGAGGCTTGCGAACTGGGCAGCTTCCCCGCTGAGGTTGTGAACAGCCTCGTATCGGTGACGGGAACTCTCGAAGAAGACCGTATCGATGAAGCTACCATACAGAGAATGGAAGAACAGTACAAAAATCAAAGCGGAGAGAAACACGGTGACGGAGAAGCCGGATGCGAAAGTGAAAAGAAAGCTGCCGGACAAGCCGACATCAATACATTCGAAGGTCGCATACGGAACTTCCGAGAACGCCTTGCCAAAGCCAAAGAAGCCGGTAAAGACTATTTCGTGATGTCGTATCACATCAATACGACCAGCTACGAAATTAAAAATTAACTCATAGAAACCGAACATGTCGAAAGAAAAACGTATATCAGGGAAATTCAGAAAATGGTGTCACATTCTGCATAGGGATCTTTCGTTCTTTTTTGCAGGGGTCATTCTCATTTATGCTTTCTCTGGCATCATGCTGAACCACAAACGCGACTTTAACTCCGATTACAGTATCACACAGAAAGAATACCGAATCGCAGGGAATTTTCCGAAAGCGAAAGCAGACTTTTCCAAAGCGTACGTGCTCGATTTGCTCGATGACTTGGGTGAACGGAATAACTATACCCAACATTATTTCCCGAAAGAGAACACCATGAAGGTGTTTATCAAAGGCGGCTCGTCGCTGACGGTGAACACCGAGACGGGGGAGGCTTATTACGAATCGGTGAAAAAACGCCCTATATTGAGCAGTTTCAACCGATTGCACTACAACCCGAACCGGAACTGGACGATCTTCTCGGACATTTTTGCCGTGTCGCTCATCGTCATCACCCTCACGGGGCTTGTCATGCTTAAAGGGCGTAAAGGCTTCTGGGGACGGGGCGGTATAGAATTTGCCGCAGGCATACTCATTCCTCTGGCGTTCATTTTACTGTAAGACCGTTCGATTGCCATACGAAGATTCCGTGAAGGGATGCCGCCTTTCACGGAATTTTTGTATGATAAGAATTTCTAATAATCTGAAAAATAGCACCCCGAGAAACAGATTCATGCTGTAAAGCGAGTATCTTTGCAGCCTATCGTGGAATAGACCGTATCTATTTCTGCTTCCTCGCCCACAGGCCGGCCCTTTCCTATGATGAAGTATACAGCCTGTGATGTCGCAAGGTGCGGCAAGAGGGAAAAAATCGGCGATATTCGCTCTCTTGTCAGTATGATGCAGCCACGATTTTCATTTATTTCCAATTTATAAAACCATAAAGATATGAGAATAAAACATGTAATAGGAATAGCCTTCACCTGCATGATGTTCATCTTTTCGTGCCAAGCCCAAAGCTCCACCGAGAGTCATGCAGGAAAAAACAAGCAAGAACAGAAAATCAAGCCCCGCCACTTGACCAAAGCGGAATTCCTCTCGAAAGTGGCGAACTATGAGAAAACGCCCGACAAGTGGGAGTACTTGGGCTCGAAGCCTTGCATTATCGATTTTTACGCTACATGGTGCGGGCCTTGCCGAAAGTTGGCTCCGATATTGGAGGAGATTGCCGGAGAATATGCCGGGAAAATCGATGTCTATAAAATAGATGTGGATAAAGAACCTGAGCTTGCCACCGCCTTCGGTGTACAGAGTATCCCTACATTACTATTTTGTCCGATGAAGAATCAGCCGCAAATCGCCGCCGGATTCATGGATAAAGCTACCTTACAGAAGGCTATTAAAGAGGTACTGCTCGTAAAATAACAACTCACCGAAAGTTATCGATATTCAACTCACCCGGCTCTACGTGACATCACGCTCTACATTTTGTCTTAGTGGAGAGTGAAGTTTTGATATGTTTCCTCTGCTAAGGATATTTTTTAACCCCTCCGTCCAGAGGACACCTCCCCTATATTTTGCACTGCAAAACACCCCGTAATGCCACGGGACACGGCAGGGGAGGAGGGTAATACTTTCCTGTGTATCGTATTTGTTCTTCTCCCCCTATTGCTGGGCGACACCCCGTAATACTATGGGACACGGCAGGGAGGAGGTTCAAAATACCATTCCAATAGTGTCACACCAATCCATCTCTGTTTTAAGAGAGGAGGGTGAATATCCGGCGCTACATAGATACAAGAAAGAGAAGAAAAGTATTTTCCACCATTCGGAGATATATAGGTAAAAAATAAGCGAACGTATCAAAAACGACATAGCGAACGTTTCTTATTCTTCGTCTACCCACAAACGGAGGGCAATGCGCGCACAGCCTTCGGCATCGGCAAGTGCATAGTGATGGCGGTCGAAGGGAATACCCAAATAGGCACAAACCGTGGGTAGCCGGTAATTGGCAATGGACGTGAGGGGAATAACCCGACGCGCCTGTCGGAGGGTACAGAGAAATGTCCCGTAGGTATAATCGATGCCATACATGCGACAGGCAGCCCGAAGCACCCGTTCGTCGAAAGCCTTGTTATGGGCGACGAAAGGTAGCCCCTCGACCCACGGAACGATTTCGCTCCATACCGCGTCGAACGTGGGAGCCCCGCAGGTATCGGCCGGATAGATGCCGTGTACTTGTTCGGAAAAACGGCGGATATAGTAATCGGGTTCGGGACAAACCAACCGATGCATGCGTTGCGTTATTTCCCCGCCACGCACGACCACAAGCCCCACGGAACAAATACTCGTAGGCTCGTAATTGGCGGTTTCGAAATCTATGGCGACAAAATCTTTCATGCGATTATTCTTCGGGTAAAGATACGGAAAAAACAAGATTATCGCATTATCGAAATTTCTTCCTGCAAATTTTGTCATACATGAGATATGCTCTACCTTTGAAGCAGGAAACGGATTTGCCCTATTCCTACTCCCTAATTTAAGAAAAACGAATATGAAAATAGGTATTATCGTAGCCATGCAAAGCGAATTGGAGTGCGTTCGCTGTTTACTCGAAAATCCTCGGGAAGAGCAGCACGGTTCGTCTTTGTTCATTATCGGCACGAATGGGAAACATGAACTGATTCTGACACAAAGCGGAATAGGGAAAGTATCGTCGGCCATACGGACTTACGAACTGATAGACCGATATGCTCCCGACTGCATACTGAACACCGGTGTCGCCGGAGGTATAGACCGATCGATGCATGTCATGGACATAGTGGTGGGCAGCGAAATCGTTTATCACGACGTTTGGTGCGGAGAAGACTGTGCATGGGGGCAGATAGACGGACTGCCCGCCCGGTTCCACAGCGACCCGGCATTGGTGGAAAAGGCTTTGAAAGTATCGACCGACTTGTCTCTCTATAAAGGATTGGTTTGCAGCGGCGACCGTTTTATCACCGATCCGGCGGAACTTTCACAAATCAAAGGGCTTTTCCCCGAGGGCATGGCCGTAGATATGGAATCGGGGTCTATCGCACAAGTATGTTACTTACGTCACATTCCTTTCCTGAGTTTCCGTATCATTAGCGATACACCGGGTGTCGACGGCCATATAGACCAGTATAACAATTTCTGGGAAAATGCGCCTCATCGTTCTTTCGAGATTTTAACCCAACTCATCAATGTGTTGTAAAACAAAAAACAATCGATATGAAAAAGATACCGAGCTTTACCATCGACCATATCCATTTATCACGTGGCATTTACGTTTCCCGTAAAGATTATTTGGGCGACCACGTCGTAACGACTTTCGATATTCGAATGAAAGAACCCAACCGGGAACCGGCCATCGGTTACGGTGCGTTGCACACGATCGAACACTTAGCCGCCACATTTTTGCGTAACCACCCGGTATGGGGCGACAAAATCGTATTCTGGGGCCCGATGGGGTGCTGTACAGGAAATTATTTCCTAATGCAGGGCGACCTCGAATCGAAAGACATTGTAGAACTAATGCGGGAGACATTCCGATTTATCCGCGACTTCGACGGAGAAGTGCCGGGAGCCGCTCCGCGCGACTGCGGGAATTATCTGCTGCACGATCTGCCTATGGCTCGATGGGAGGCAGACAAATATCTACGCGAGGTTCTCGACGTTATCGAGGAAAAGAACTTGGTTTATCCTACTATCGAAAAATAGTGGGGAGATTGTAGATTTAACCCCCTCGCCCTGCGGGCACTCCCCCTATCTCATCTACGATGAGCAGGGGGAGAGGATTAAAAGCGTCGCTTGTTACAATCCGACGAGTTTCCTATGCAACAAGACAAAACATTCCAACCTTCTCCCCTGCCGTGTCCCGTGGCATTACGGGGTGTTGCGTTAGCAATATAAGGAGACACTTCAGAAACAGTTGTTTCTTAGGAGAGGAGTTGAAAGGATTTCATAAGATTTTGGCTGTAAAGATTAACCCCCTCGCCCTACGGGCACTCCCCCTATCTCATCTACGATGAGCAGAGGGAGAGGATTAAAATGTCACTTTGAATGGCCTTTTTGTGCTTTCTTTTTGCTTTGTGAGTACTTTCTATTCCTTTACAGAAACATAGGGAGAGAGTGATGTTTTTATATGCTTCCTCTGCTATGGATATTTTTTAACCTCTCCGTCCTGCGGACACCTCCCCTATATTTTGCTATGCAAAACACAGAGGAGGAGGTTAATACTTTCCTGTGTATTGTGTTTGCTCTTCTCCCCTGCCGTGTCCCGTAGTATTGCGGGGAGTTGCGTTAGCAATATAAGGGAGAGACCGAAGAAACAGTTGTTTCGAGGAGAGGGGTTGGGGATATGACAATCCTATCTGATTTCCTATCGAGCCGGTATTTTTATAAAAATTAGTCTCTCTTTCCTTATTATTCCACACAAATTGAGTATCGGACGACCATAAAATCCCTATAATTAGGTATTTCGGAACCTCGCCGAAAGTCGTTACTTTACATCGTGAAAAATTAAAGAATAAAACGATGAAAAAAATTGGAATATTTTATGGTTCTTCCACAGGTACTACCGAGAGTGTAGCCCATACAATCGCACAAAAGTTGGGTGTCGCCTCGAACGACGTACACGATGCTTCCAAACTGACCGGAGAAATGGTAAAGGAATATGACGTATTGGTATTGGGTACATCGACTTGGGGTTGCGGAGAGTTGCAAGACGATTGGTACGACGCTGTGAAGGTGTTGAAAAAGGCTGACCTGAGTTCGAAAGAGGTCGCACTCTTCGGATGCGGAGACTCGGAGTCGTACTGCGACACGTTCTGTGACGGAATAGGCGTACTGTATGAGGAGCTGAAAGGGACGGGCTGTAAGTTTATCGGTAATCACGTACCGACGGGCGATTACAACTTTTCCTCTTCTACGGCAGTTGTAGACGGTGAATTCGCGGGGCTTCCCCTCGACGAAATGAATGAATCGGACAAGACCGAAGGTCGCATCGATAACTGGGTAAAAAGTTTGAAAGATTAACCTTTTACAACCGGCATCCCATGATTACGTGCAATGCCTATCCGGCCGAATTGAAAGTGTTTCTGAACCACGTGTATGAATACAAGAAGGGTGTTCGCAACATGGTTCTTTATACGACGAACAAAAAATATGAAGAGTTTGCCGTCAGTCGATTGAACAGCCAAAACATAGATTATTGCATTCAACCGATCGGCTGTAATAAAATCAATCTGTTTTTCGGCCGCAGGGAGTGCATCGAAGTGATTCAATCCATGACTTCCCGACCTTTGAACGAACTGACACCAGAGGAGGATTTCATATTGGGAGCCATGCTGGGTTACGATATTTGCGGACAATGTCTCCGCTATTGCAAGCGCAAAGCCAAATGAAATAATTATAAAATCCCCCAAAAGCCAGATCTAATTCGCGGGGAAAGAAAAATCCAAAACATTGGAGTTTGTTTTTAGTTAGTAAAGAAACACCGCCCCGTGAGGAGCGGTGTTCTCTGTTTTTATCGAATAGGAATCTGTATCTTCCTAAAAAGGGATTCAGAGCTCAGGAGGACATCAGAGGAAATTTTCTTTTTATACACCTCCAACCCCTCTCCGAAGAAACTACCGTATCTTCGGTGTCTCCCCTATATTACTAACGTAACTCCCCGTAACGCTACGAGACACAGCCGGAGAGAGGTTGATATCCGCTTCTGTTTCCTTTTCTGCCAGTATTTTTTTCAACCCCCTCGCCCTACGGGCACTCCCCCTATCTCATCTACGATGAGCAGAGGGAGAGGATTAAAATGTCACTTTGAATGGCCTTTTTGTGCTTTCTTTTTGCTTTGTGAGTACTTTCTATTCCTTTACAGAAACATAG
>ERZ825670.666-NODE-666-length-43545-cov-31.159554_pt1 | contig 43545 bp, 39 predicted proteins | sample MGYA00519929_ERZ825670 | MGnify/ENA primary metagenome ERZ825670 (study PRJEB31778, sample SAMEA3449207) | human gut metagenome | biome: human gut; feature: human-associated habitat; material: faeces | place: United Kingdom | collected 2010/2012 ...
ATAGGGATATTGAAGATGCCAAGTGGGAAAAGATTGGCCGTGAAATAGCTAAAAATGAAGGTCAAATTATTGGCGAACAGAAAAAACAACAAGAAATTATTAAAACAGCTTTAGAAAATAATTTTGATGTTGAAACTATAGCTAAGCTTACTAAAGTATCAGTTGATGAAGTGTTAAAAATTAAAGAAAAAATAGAAAATGAAAGAACTAAGTCCAATTAAAACGGCTTAGTTCTTTTTAAAGTTAATTTAGAATCTTCTTCATTTAAATACCTTAATATACTTAAAATATTATCATTATTTTTTAATGCAATATGATATAAAGAAATCAAATAATCTACTTCTTCAAAAGAATAATTCTTATTATTTAAAATAAAGATATTGTTATGTCTTTCGGATTCATTAAAAATTTCGGTCATTAGTTTATCTTCATCTTCATAACTATTTTTATAAGCATTAGTTAAGCCACAACCTAAACAGATAAGAGATTGTCCCATATGAACCATGACGTGTTGATGACGTCTTCTATAGTTCCAATATGTTCTTAGATTAACTTCTTCTTCTAAAGATAAGTCCTCGTATCTTCTAACTTTATTTATGTAATAGTTAAGTAAATCTTTACTAGTAATTATTTGCTTCTTCTTTTTCATATAAACCCTCTTATTTAATATTATCAATAATGCTCATAAATTCGTTTTTTATGTTTTCTAATCTATCTTGGGTAGTAGCTTCAAAACGAAGGGTTAAATTAGGACCAGTGTTACTTTGACGAACTAAGCCCCAGGAATCATTAAATTCAACTCTAACTCCATCAATATCAATAATATTATAACCTTTATTTTGACAATATTCTTTAACTTTTGCGACAATTAAACTTTTTTTATCATCATTAACAGGTATCTTTATTTCGGGAGTATTGTAGTACTTAGTGATACCGTCTAGTAATTCACTGAATTTTTTTTCATTATTAGATAATATTTCTAACATTTTTAAACCGGAGATAATACCGGAATCGAAGCCTGGTAATTTATTATCTTTGAAGACATAATGACCGGAGTATTCGCCACCAAAAGGAATATTTTGGATATTTATTTCGGCTCTAGTATAAGATGCTCCAGTACGAGAAAGAATGGCTTTGCCACCAAGTTTTTCGGCTTCTTCACTTACAATTTTAGAACATTTAACATCGTATAAAGTTCTTTTATCTTGAATTTTAGGAAAGTAATGTCTTAAAACAATAACCATGAATTTATCTATTGGAACAATTTCTCCTAATTCATTAACAAATCCGACACGATCACCATCACCATCGAATGCTATACCAATATCAGCTTTAACTTCTAGAACCTTGTTTTGTAGTTGTTTTAGATTATCATAAACAGCTGGGTCAGGGTGGTGATTAGGGAATGTAGCATCACTGATATTATTAATCATTGTAACATTAAGGTTAGGAAACATTTTATATAATTCTTCGGCAAAAAGAGATGTAGTACCATTACCTGGGTCAACGACAACTTTTAATTGGCGATTTCCCATGTTAATACTATCTTTTATTAGGCTCTTATAATAGGGATAGATATCAAAGTTAGTTACCTTACCTAAAGTAGTACTTTTAATAAAATTGCCAGCTAGAGTATAATCTCTAAAATCATATACTTGTTTACCTCTAGCATTTCCTAGCATATCAAAACTAAATTTAAAACCATTATCATCTTTGGGGTTATGTGATGCTGTAATCATCATTCCTAAAGTATTAGTCTTAATACAACCATAAAAGAACATAGGGGTAGTAACGAGTCCTAAATCAATAACGTCAATCCCAGTTTCTAAAAGCCCTTTAAGTAAAGCCTTGTGTAGATTGGGGGAAGATAATCTATTATCATAACCTAGTGTCATTACTTTTTTATTATACTTACTTTGTAAGATAGAACCATAACTTTGTCCTACAGTATAAGCAACTTTTTCATTAATATCTGTAGGATAAACCCCTCTAATATCATATTCTCTAAATATATTCTTATTCAAATTAATCAAATCCTTTACTATTTTCTAAGATAAATTATACCTTATTTAAAGAGTCTCTTCAAGAAATATTGGGGTAATTGTTAAATTTGCTTTTACTTAAAAAAAGGACTTTATTTTTTTTATAAAAAATGTTATCCTATTAATAGATAGAAAATAAAGAGGTGTGACCAATGACTTATGACAATATTGTTAAAAGACAAGCCACTATAATTTTAGTTTCTGTAATTGTTATGGTTGTAATAATTTTAGGTACAAGTTATGCTTTATTTATGAAAGTAGATGAATCTACTAATACTCAGGTAGTAGAAAGTGGTTCTTTGTCTATTCAATTTTTAAGCAAAAGTCAAACTATAACGACTCAAAGTATTCCTTTAGAAGATGATGAGGGGCTTAATACAGAAGGCTATTCTTTTAGTGTTACTAATAATGGTACTTTAGATTATAAATATAATATTTATGTTACTAATGTTGCTAATACACCTGTTAATTATGATTATTTAATGTATTCGATTGATGGTGGTACACCAGCACTTCTTAGTACTTTGACTAGTCAAGCTGAAGGGTTACTTATGAAAGAAAATGGTTTTGTTGCTGCTAAGGGGAAGACTGGAGATGTTGCTACTCATAATATTAAGGTATGGATTTCTAGTAATGCTCCTACTTCTATTGCGGGTCAAAAGATTTCATTGAAGGTTATTGTTTCGGGTGAAGCTATAGAAGAAGATTCAACAACAAATTAACTATTTGATAACAAAATATAATAAAATATGCCTAAAACACTTTAAAAAGTGTTTTTATTATGGTATATTAAACATGTATTAAATGAGGAAAAGCTCATATAATATTTTAGAGGACTATGGGCTTGGTCCCACCGGAGGGGTCATTTGAAATTGTTTTGAATGATTATTATCCTCTAAAAGCGGTTAGCGTATCCAGTTAAAAACGTAAAAAGTTGGAGTACCCAAGCCATAGTGGGAATTAAAAAAGTTGGAGTACCCAAGCCATAGTGGGAATTAAAAAAGTTGGAGTACCCAAGCCTTAATGGGAGTTAAAAAAGCGCTAGGTAGAATTGCCTAGCTTTTAAATTAGGAGTGTATATGGAACCGAATAGATTAAATTTATACTATATTTCTGAAAGATATGTTGAATATTTAAGAAAATTTGACACTAGAGTACTTTTTAATAAAAATCACACCCGACCATATGTTGGAATATTGTATAAATATAATGGAAATAATTATTTTGCTCCTCTTTCTTCTCCAAAACCGAAACATCAAAAAATGAAGAAAAAAGCTGTTGAATTTGGTTAATAGAAGATGGAAAATTAGGTGTAATCAATTTTAACAATATGATACCATGTCCTATCGAAGAACTAACAGAAGTAATTCCAACTATTAAAGATGCTAAATACAAACTTCTATTGGAAAACCAGCTGTCTTCAATTAACAAAGATAGAAAAATAATTTTAAAAAAATTAGTTCATTTTCATGAACAGTATAATAATAAAAGACTTTATCCAAATGTGCTTGACCGCTGTTGCAATTTTAGATTATTAGAGAAAAAATGTCATGATTATATTGTTGATAACATTAGATAAGCTAGGAGATTTGTTAAGCCCAGTTTTCTTTTGCCTATAAAGTTATAGCTTTGATGTCAAAGTAATTGAAGGAAAAGCTCATAGGGACTATGATCTTTTCAAGGCTGCTCTCACATTCAGTTAAAAGTGATAGTAAAAGATATATAATTTGTGTTGAACTAGGGGATATTTATACCTAGTTTTTTTGTCATTTTTTAAAATGATATTGTAAATTTGAAAAAAATTTTATATAATAAATTTATACGATAAGGAGGAAAGATAAAATATGAAAGAAGCTACTGGTGAATTAAATATGACAGTTGTAACAGTAGTTGCTATAGCTGCTGTTGCTGCATTCTTCTATGCCTTTGTTTGGCCAAATATTCAAAATAGTATTAAAGCTAATACTTATTGTGCTACTGCTCAATGTAGTGATTGCCAAGATAAGGGAAACGGAAGCCAAGTATGTAATTCTTGTCAAGCATATGACGAAAATGGAAAGGCTACTTGGGAAGGCAAATGTACCTTTAAAAATTAGTGAGGCATTAATATGAAAGAAGCCACAGGAGAATTAAATTCAACTATTGTAGTTGTAATAGCCGTAGGGCTTCTTATGGCTTTTTTCTATACCATAATATGGCCTAGTATTAAAAATAATATGGACGCTAATACTAAATGCAGTAAAGCATATTGTGAAAAATGTACGGACCCTGGTGGTTGTACTAGGGTTACGTGTCATTATAAAGACAGCACAATATATTGTCCATGGAAAGGATAAAAGGGTATGAAAGAGTCTGTAGGAGCACTAGGGTTAACTAATATCGTTATAGTTTTTATCTTGCTATTTTCAGGGTATCTTTGCATATCCGTTAATCAAACTAAAGCCTATAATGTTAAAAATGAAATGCTTAATATAATTCATAAACATAATGGATTAGATAGCAGTACTTTGGAAGAAATAAGAGAATATATGAATACGGTAGGATATCGTTCTACTGGTAAATGTGATAATGAATATGATGGAGTAGGATATACTATTAATAGTGAATCTCAAGATAAAGCAATGTTTTGTATTAAGACAGTAAATGTTAATAGTAATATGTCAGATAAATATAATCAATTTCCAAGTGTTAAATATTATAAAGTTAAAGTGTTTTTTTCTTTGGATATTCCAATAATTGGTAAGATGTTTAATTTTAATTTGATTGGTACTTCAAAAAATATTTACTATCCAGTAGAGGATGGTGTATAATTATGCGTGAATCAGTTGGATCAACCTGGATATTTCAATTAGCAATAATATTTATCTTGATATTTTCGGCTTATTTAGCTATTACAATAAATTATTCTAAGACTTTTAAAGTAAAAAATGAAGTAATATCGATTTTAGAAAAATATGAAGGTTTAACCGATAGCAGTAGTGGGTCTACTAGTGCGGGAAGTATTGCCATTATAAATAATTATTTATTAGGTAGTGGTTATAAAGAGACTGGTACTTGTCCTGATGATTATTATGGGGCAAGGTCATTAAGTGATGGGTCTTTTGGTAACTTTGAGACTTCTAATCCTGGTACTAAGTATTATTATTGTATTAAAAAAGTATCAGGATATAATAGTGCTAAACCGGGAAGAAGTTACTTTAGAGTAATATTTTTTACGAGAACCGATTTACCAATACTAGGTAATTTGTTTACTTTTAATGCCGGGGGAAGAACCATTGATTTAGATAGGGCTTATGGTCTATAACAAGGAGGATTTATGAATGTAATTATTTCGAATAGATATAGTGAAATGTTATCTAATTTAAATATTGATGTAATAAAGAATGTTAGAGGAGAATATGATGCAGAAGTAATTGTAAGTAATTTTCAAAATTTCTTTTTTAATAAGATGATTTTAGATATTACAGCAGTTAAAGATTATCGTAATATTGCTAATATTCAAAAATTGTCATTTGGGTTAGATATGAGTAAAGTAATACTTCTTTTAGATGATTCAAAAGAAGTTAACTCACCTATGTATTTATCTAGTTTAGTATCAATGGGAATATATAATTTTACTAAAAATATTGATTCTATTGTGTATTTAATAGATACCCCTAATACTTATAAAGATGTAGCACAATACCATATTTTAGGTGGGGCGACTGGTGGTACTAGTGGAACTAATATTAATTTAGCACCGGGTAGTATTAATTCTAATTTTATTAATGAATCAGTAAATAAAGTATTTATGGGTTCGAGGGTTATTGCAATTAAGAATTTGACTAATGGTGCTGGGGCTACAACATTAACTTATATGTTAAAGAAGCAATTAGATGCTAATTATAGTGTTTTGGCAGTTGAAGTAGATAAGAATGATTTTATGTATTTTAATGATAGTGATTTAAGAAGTGTTACAACTGGAGAGTTAGATTCTATTATTAAAAATCCTAATAGTAGATATGATGTTATCTTAGTTGATATTAATGAATCACCTAAAATAACATCAATTAAAGAAGTAATTCATCTAATTGAACCTTCTACTATTAAGTTAAATAAAATGATTCGTACCGATAGAATGATTTTAGAAAAAATGCGTAATTATAAAATAGTTTTAAATAAGAGTCTTTTAAGTGAGAAAGATATTAAAGATTTTGAGTATGAATCAAGATGTAAGATTTTTGATGCTATACCACCTTTAGATGATAAGAAAGAGAAGAATCCTATACTTAATGATTTATTATATAAATTGGGGTTTGATAAACAGATCCCTAGTGGTGGGGTTAAGAAACCTGTTGGAAAATTATTTGGTATTGTAAAAGATGAATAACTTTATAGGAAAACCTATAGAGTTTTTTCTAATATTTATATTTTTATATAATATCTCTATTATGTCCGTAAAATGTGCGTAAATATTGCTTGACAATGGCTTAGTTTTCTTATAAAATTAGAGTTATGAAAGAGGAGATGTGTTTATGGACGCTGGAACAATTTGTGGAAACTTACAAGGTTTATTAACCTTAATAGGATATGTAATTACAGCATTTAAAATCGTTATACCTATGTTATTAATTGTATTTGGTATGATGGATGTGGGAAAAGCTGTTGTTGGCTCTAAAGATGATGAAATTAAAAAATCTTTAAAATCATTTGCAATGCGTGCAATGGCTGCTGTTGTTATATTCTTTATACCATCAATTGTTGGTTTAATAATGTCTGCTGTTGCTAATTCAGGTGGCAAAGACGCTGAAGGCTGGACAGCTTGTAAGACATATTTAGGATTATAATTAAAAAAAGTAATGTTTTTTACAAATATTACTTTTTTTATGTTATAATTTCCTTGTATTGAGGTGACTTTTTATGAAAAATAATAAGACTTTTAATAAACTTAAATTTATTATTTTTTCTTTTTTAATTTTTATGGTTAATATGAATGTTAGTTATGCAGAAAATAGTTATGCAGAAAAGAAATGTGAGGGTGTTCTTAGTGGTGAATTTACTGAGTTTCTTAAAGATGCTTTTGGCTTAATGAAAATTGCGGGGCCTATACTTGTTATTATAATGACTACAATTGATTTAATTAAAGCGGTTGCTTCTGGTGGTAAAGATGATTTGCCAAAACTTGGAACTAAGACAGTAAAAAGATTAATTTATGCTGTTTTATTATTTGTTATTCCATCATTATTAGATTGGGCATTTAAATTATTTGGTATTTATGGAGTTTGTGGAATTAGTTAAAAGAGGTGAATAAATATGAAATCTGTATTAGAATCATTAAAAGGCAGTATAGCCAATTTTATAGTTGCAATATTTTCATTTATTTTCTTGCTAATTGATAGTGTTGTTTATGCTATTATTGGTTGGGCTTATGATATGTTTACAATTATAGCTGGAGCTAGAGTTTTAGATGAGAGTGCATTAAGGGACTTGGCTGATAGAATATATATAGTTATTGGAGTCATTGCATTATTTATAGTTGCCTATGCATTATTACAAGCAATTATTGATCCAGATAAAGCATCTAAAGGTGATACATCTTTGGGTAAAATAATTCCTAACATAGCTATCGCTATTGTTGGAATTGCTATTGTTCCTACAATATTTAACTATGCATATGATGTTCAACGAATGATACTTTGTAATAACATTATACCTAAATTATTATTAGATAATAGTATTAGTTACGATGATAATGGGTATTATAAATCCGAAAAATCTGGTGCTGAAATTGCAACTTTATTGTTTGAATCATTCTTTTATCCTAAAAACAATGATGGTGGGTATGCTAATGTTAGTAGTGAAGAAGGATATATTCAAATGTTACATGATACACATGGAGATTTTACTGGTGGAGATTTAGGTCAAGCATATGAAGATGCTAAAAAAGGTGGATGGTTTTGGACTACTTTTTCACCATTTATAGATGATATTGCCAAAGGCAATGTCGGATATTTGATTATTATTTCTACAATAGCCGGTGGTTATTGTGCATACGTTTTAATTACTTATTGTTTTGATGCTGCAATACGAGCAGTAAAGTTGGCGTATTTAGAAGTGTTAGCGCCACTACCATTATTATTAATGATTGTTCCTGGTCAGAAAAAAATATTTCAAAATTGGTTAAAGAAAACATTGTCTTGTTTCTTTGAAATATTTATTAGAATTTTTGCAATAGTTTTTGTAGCATTTATCATGCGTCATTTGCCTGACTTGATTTTTAATATGTCTTCGATGTTTAATAATGGCTATGGATGTTTAACTAATCCAGGATTTATTACGATGTTATTAATTAGAGCTCTATTAATTAATGCTTTATTTGCATTTATGAAACAAGCTCCAAAATTAGTTAGCGATATAACTGGTATAGATTCTAAAGGCTTTGGTATTGGATTAAAGGGCAAAGGTATTCTTGGCGATGCTTTAGGAACTTTAGGCGGTGTCGCAACAGGAGCTGCAACTGGAGCTTTGGGAGCTGGATGGAGTTCTGCCATGAATACTAAAGGTGGTTTTAAGAATAAACTTGCAGGTTTTGGTGCAGGAGCTAAATATGGAGCTGCTAATGGTGCCAAAAAAGGTGGTAATCAGTTTAACGCAATGCGCTCACAACATTATACTGATGTATTGCATGGAAAGGGTAAAGCTGGGTTATTTGGAGGCCAAGCATATATAGATAGCAAAGCAGATTCCACTAGAAAAGCTACTCAAAAGTCATATAATAAAGCCGTTGAAGATAGAGTTACAACTGCACCAGAGTTTATTTCTAAAATGAATGAGCAAATGGGTGGTAGATATGCTGATTTTAATCAAAAAGCTTCTGAATTGAAAACAAAATTTGAGACTGCAAAAGACAATTTTGATGAAAATGGAAATGGACTTTTAAATGATATATATGGATTTGAATCTACTGACACTTATAAAAATATGCTAAGAAAATATGAAAATGAGGCGATAACTGAAGCTGAAAATGATAAAGATATAAGAAATAAAATAGCAAATAAAGTGTATGGAGATGACTATTTAAGCAATCCTAATTATTATAGTGATTTAAATGCTAAGATAGAGGAAATTAAAAGAAATAAAGTTCGTTCAGAATTTGAAAGGCAGAAAGAAAATCATACTGCTGTTCCAGCTGTCAATGATTATTTGAATAATATTAAAAAATATAATGATTTAGCCACTGATTTTAATAATTCAAAAGCACAATATGATGCTGTTCAAGGCGCCATAGATGCAACTAGAAATAGTACTTTGGAATATTTTGCAAATCTTGATACAAGTGATGCAAGATTGACGGCGCTTAAAGATGATGCTGACTTTACTATTAAACGTAGAAATGAAAAAATTGCAGATGATTACGTCAAAAGCGTTGAGGGCCAAAAAGAGGTTGCAGCTAGGGTAGCAGCTGAAAAAACTATCGGTAAGCCAAATTCTGGTCAAGGTACTGCCAAAGCTCCTGGTGATGGCAAAGCTGGCGGTAGTAAATAATAAAGGAGGAATAGGAATAAAATGGGAAATAATAATTTAATTCCTGCCAATTCAAAGAAGTCGTTATTAATATTTGGCTTCTTTACTTGGAAGGATTTAATAATATTTGGTAGCGGTGCTACTATAACAATGTTCATGCTATTAATATTTAATTCAACGAGCATTACACAAATATTACTTATGTGTATGCCATTATTTGTGACATTATTCTTAGTAATGCCTGTGCCAAATTATCATAACGTAATGACATTAATAGGCAATGTAATAAGCTTCTATACTAATAGAAGAAGATACATATGGAAAGGTTGGTGTGTGAAAGATGTCTTCAGGGATCGTTAAAACAAATGAGACTAGTAAATATTGTGAAGATTGGTTACCGGTAAAGAATATTCAAAATGGTATGATTCAATTAGAAAATGGAGAATTCGTATGTGGAGTGAAAATTGAACCTAAAAATATATTTATTTTAGATCAACTTTCACAAAACAATGTTATTGCTCAATTAAGAAACTTTTATAATACAATTGATTTCGAATTTTGGTTAACAATTGCTGATAGACCAGTTGATATCAATTCATATTTAGCACAATTACAAGTTTTATATCAAAAGACTAATGATAACGTTAAAAGAAAATTAATCATGCAAGATATAAATAAAGCTAATGCATTTATGGGTGCGGAATATAATGTTGTTGATACGGAATACTTTATATTATTTAAAGAAAAAAGAATGGATATAATTCAAAAAAGATTAAAAACATTGAGTATGGGACTTGCTAATTGTGGATTAAATGCTTTTCAAGTATCTAACAATGATTTAAGAATGGTTTTAGATAACTTCTTAAATGGTGGAAGTACTACTAATTTTGGGACGGTGATGTTTTAATGCTGAATATTAAAAGTGAATTAGCACCAAAGGGGATTAACTTTAATGTTACAGATTTTATTATTAGTGGTAAATACTGTACCATATTTACGGTAATTAGTTATCCTAAATATGTTCCAATTGGATATCTTTCTGACCTTTCAAATATTGCTGGTGTTAAAGTGGTTGCTAAACATATTCCAATTGAATTTAGTACAATGTCTAAGATGATTAATAAAGAAATTGCTGATTTAAAGATGCGTTATCAAAATGAAAATGATAGAACAATTCAAGAAAGAATTAGACAAGATTATGAATCATTAGAACAATTTGTTCAAATGTTAGCAGCAACACAATCAAGAATATTTGATTTCCAATTACACGTAATGATAATGGGAGATTCTAAAGAAGATTTAGAAAATAAAAAGATGAATGTTAGAAGTTTCTTGGATGCCATGGGCATGCAAGGAATTCCATTAATGTTTGAACAAGAAAAAGTATTGAAATCAATACTTCCAATATTTCCAAAACAAGATATTGAAGAAAGAATTGGTACTCCAATTCCAAGTCCAACATTAGCAGCTATGTATCCGTTTGTCTTTGATAGTGTTAAAGATGCTGGAAATTCAATGCTATTTGGTGTTGATTGTTCTGGCGGTGTTGTACTATTTAATCAATTCTTGTATCAAGTAAAAAAAGAACATAATAGAAACAATGCTAATATGATTATTTTGGGTACTTCTGGTTCAGGTAAATCAACAGCAGCAAAACTTCTATTAAGAAGTCATATTAGAAATGGTTATAAAGTAATTGCAATTGACCCAGAAGGTGAATTAGAAGATATGGCTAAGTTCCTTAATGGCGACTTCTTAGATCTTGGTAAAGGTGGAGCTTATGGAATGATAAATCCACTAGAAGTTGTTGCTGATGCTGATGAAGAGGATTTAGCACAAGGACTTGGCTACACAGTATTAACTAGAGCCTTACAATCATTAAAAGCATTCTTAAAATATTATTCTCCAGATATTGAAGAAGATGTTCTAACAATGTTTAGTGAAATTGCTCAAGATACATATAAGAGATTTAAAATAGATTTTAATACAGATTTTTCTAAATTAACTAGTGCTGATTATCCAACATTTGATGATGTCTATGCTACCATTCGTGGTAAAATCTTATCAATGCCAGATAAAACTAGAGAAAGAGATATATTAGAAAGATTAGAACTAAAAATTAGACCATTTACTAATGAATTAAGATATTACTTTAATGGTCATACAACATTAAGTATTAATAGCGATTTTGTTGTATTTAATATTAAAGAAATAATGAATAGTGATGAAAATATTAGAAATGCTATATTCTTTAATATTTTAAAATATGCTTGGGGGTTATGTTTAGATAAGAATACAACATCAGTATTAAGTGTTGATGAAGCTCATGTATTATTATCGTCACGTAATGAATTAGGTGCTGAATTCTTAGCCCAAATTCAAAGACGTTCTCGTAAATATAATAGTGGAACTATAATTATTACTCAACAGCCAACAGATTTTGCCGCACCTAATTTAATAATGCATGGTAAAGCAATATTTGATAATGCTTCTTATTACTTAGTAATGGGCTTAAAAAAACAAGCAGTTGATGATTTAGGGAAACTTATAGATTTAAATGAAGCAGAGAAAAATAATGTAAAAGGGTATAATCAAGGACAAGGATTATTTATTTGTGGTTCAAGAAGAATGCAAATATATGTTATTTGTACAAATGAAGAACTTGATTCATTTGGTACAGGCGGAGGTCTATAAAACTTGTAAGACAGCACATTTTGCTGTTTTTTTTAACTGAAAATTATGTTAAAATAATAGGTGTTATGAGGCGGTGGAAAAATGGATTCAAATCAAGATAATAATGAATTAAGTAAAGAACAACAAGAACAGCATAATGTGGATTCTAACCAACGTCTAGCCCAAACTGCTGTTAAAGGTGGTGCTAAAATAGGCTCCAAAGTAGGAGATGTAGTTAATAATTCAAAAGTTGGTCAAGATTTAACACGTGGTGTTGGTAATGCCATGAATACAATGAACAAATTTAATCCTGCTGGTAAAATGACACAAAATGCTACTAATAAATTAGCGGATAGTGGAGCAATGGATTTAGCTGACAAAGGTATTGATATGGCTGCCAATGCTTCAGGTGTTGCTGGTGGTCAGAGTCCACAAGTTAATAATGTTCCAACTCAAAATGTTAATCCATCAGCTTCTAGTAATCCTAATACATTTAATCAAAATCCAGTTTCGACGTCGCCAGACCCTCAGGCTACTAAGACTCCTAATCCTTCTGAACAATCACAAAATAATATAAATAAAGGAAATTATAATCCATGGCGTAATAGTAAAAATCCATCAAAGAATAGACCGCCGATTACTTCACAAGCTAATGTAGATCAACAAGGTATTGAAGAGAGTGTAAATCAATCAACATCGGATAATTCTTCTGCAGCTAATGATATCGCCGATAATATTCCAGAAGATATGGCTGATAATGACCAGAATAATGAAAGCAGTGATTCAAAACAGTCAACTTCTCAAAAAGTTAAAAACAAAATAATGCAAAGTGCTATAGTAAACATGGTAATTGCTGCTTCGTTGAGTATTGGGACACTGCTATTATTTCTTCTTCCGGTATTAGTTATTATTTTTATTATTATTAGTGCAACTTCAGGTTTAGCAGATAAGGAAAATGGTGAGGTGTGTGTAAATACTCCTCAATGTGATACAGTAATTATCGAAGATGGGATAAGTGCTGGAACATATACTCTTGATGAATATCTAGTAGGGGCAGTGAATAATTATTTTAGAGAATATGATGGTAATCATGTTTATGCTGCTGCAACTGTAATAATACATAAAGACTTAATGTATAATGCTAAAATAGATCCTGCTAATAAAGCGTGTACTTTAACTAAAAACAATCATTATACAGAATTGAAAACAATTGATATGAGTAGTGCCACTGATGATAGTAGTGTACCTGATTCTTCTACAGATGAAGAACAAAAAATTAGTGATACTCTTGATGAAACTGATAAAAAGATTATAGCGGCTGCTGGTACATATAAAAATAAGACTATAATTATGTATAACAATATATCTTTTGATGAAGCTGATAAATCGATATTATCAGGACAAAATGCTAATTATCAAAAAGTAATTAAAGAATTCTTAAGAATTGAAGATGATTCATTTGAAGTTGTTAAAATATGTGGTATGGATAAAGATCAAGTGGTAAACTATTGTAGCAATGTTGAAATAATTAATGGTGATTATGTAGGTGTTTATCAATTTGAAGATTATGTAGCAGGTGTTGTTGCTGCTGAAGTAGGTGGCTTTAATGACGATGAAGTTTACAAAGCTTTCGCCGTTGCAGCAAGAAGTTATTTATTAACACATACTAATGAAAATAATGGAACATGTAGTATTGAAAATAGTACTAATTTCCAAGTGTTTAGACCAACAACTAATCAAAAAATAATAGATGCTGTAACTGCGACAGCTGGGGAGATTTTATATCAAGATGGCAAGGTAGTTTCGACACAATATGACGCATTCTGCTGGTCTTCTAAAGACGATAATTATTATACTTTAAAACAAAATAATCAGAAAATACCAGTTGATTGGGTAGAACAAAATGTTAGTAGTATATATAAAAATTATGTATGTAATACTGGGACAAATAAGGGCCATGGCAATGGAATGAGTCAGTATGGTTCTTATTACCTTGCTTCAGTACAAGGATATACTTATGATAAAATATTAAATTATTATTATCGTGGTAATATATCTTCAGGAAATACTACTGGTGGGGATAGTGGTTCAAATAGCGCGCCAGAAATAATTAGTGGAGTTACTGCTAATGCAGCGGGATTTGTAATGCCACTTCAAAGTTATAGTTATGTTTCTTGTGAGTTTGGAGCACCTCCAGGAATTGGATATAAACCACATAGAGGTACAGATTTTGCAGCAGCTGGCGGAACACCAATAATAGCAGTTCATGATGGAACAATAACAAAGCGTCAGTATCATAATTCATGGGGAAATTATATAAAAATTCAAAATAGTGATGGAACTGCCACATTGTATGCCCACATGTCAGCATTTAAAGAAGGACTAGGTGTAGGGTCAACTGTTAAAGCTGGTCAAGTTATTGGTTATGTTGGTTCAACTGGCGATTCTACTGGTAACCACTTACATTTAGAAATGTATAATACAAGCGGACAATTAGTAAATCCTAGAAGCTATTTGGCTTTCTAAAATAAAGTTATAGATATTATCTATTTTATATAGTATAATTATTAATAGAAATTGGGTGTTGAATAGATGAAATTTAGAATATCATCAAAAGATTTAATAATATTTATTGTTTTTAGTGTATTTTTACTATATTTATGTGCCATTGGGGTAATGAATTTTACTACTTTTGGGGCTGAAGGAAAACTTTGGGGATTAAATCCATTTCCTGCCTTTGGACCTAAGTTTATAGGTATTACTTTAATGTTATTTGTTATAGCTATGATAATGATATTTTCTTCAGTATCATCATATATCTTTGAAAAAGAAAAGGGACGACCTGGACTTGATGTAAGAGATAAAGAAGAAAAAGGTTATGCTAGATGGGCTAAAGATAAAGAAATAAAAACAGATAGAGATGTTGAGGCTGTTACTACAACTGATGAAAAAACTAATGCAGCGGGAGTTCCTCTTGCTATTGATATGAAGAAAAATCAAATCTGGGTAGATAATGGTGAATACCATACCTTAGTAATTGGTTCTTCTGGTTCGGGTAAATCAAGATGTATTGTTAAACCTTTAGTTAATCTATTAGCTAAAAAGGGGGAGTCAATGATTATTACTGACCCTAAGGGGGAGCTTTATACTTCGGCTGCTAATAGATTAAAAGAGTTAGGATATAATGTTATTGTTCTTAACTTCCGTGATCCAAGTCATGGTAATGCTTGGAACCCATTAACATTACCTTATCAATATCAAAAAATGGGGAATAAAGATAAATCAACAGAGTTACTAGATGATGTTGCTTTAAATATTTTGTATGACCCTAATAATAAGGGGGAGCCATTCTGGGAAAAGAGTGCTGCTGACTTCTTTTCAGGGTTAGCACTAGGACTATTCCAAGATGCTAAAGAAGATGAAATTAACATTAACTCTATTAATGTTATGTCGACAGTAGGCGAAGAAAGGCTAGGAGCATCTAACTATACTAAAGAATACTTTACAATGAAAGGTGAAGCTTCATCTCCTTATATCTTTGCTTCTAATACAATTAATGCGCCAAGTGAAACTAAAGGTGGTATCATGTCGACATTTAGACAAAAAATCCGTCTTTTCGCTTCACGTGAGAACTTATCAAAAATGTTAAGTCATAGTGATTTTAGTCTTTTAGATATTGGAAAACAAAAAACAGCAGTATTTATTGTAATTCATGATGAAAAAACAACATACCATGCTTTAGCAACAATATTTATTAAACAATGTTATGAAACATTAATTGATGTTGCTCAAGAAAATGGTGGTAGATTACCAATTAGAACTAACTTTATTTTAGATGAGTTTGCTAACATGCCACCATTAAAAGATGTAGATTCGATGGTTACAGCAGCTCGTTCAAGAGGAATGCGTTTTACCTTTATTATTCAAAACTTTGCCCAATTAAATGATGTTTATGGTAAAGAAGTTGCAGAGGTAATTCGTGGTAACTGTGGTAATACAATTTATTTAATTTCAACTGAGCTTGCGGCTTTAGAAGAAATTAGTAAAATGTGTGGTGAAGTAAAATCTAAAGAAAAAGATAAAACAGCTTCTACACCATTAGTAACTGTAACAGACTTACAAAAACTTAAATTTGGTGAAGCTATCCTTATGCGTTTACGTAAAAGTCCATTTAAAACTAAATTACCGATGAATGATCAAGTTAACTGGGGATATACAATTCAAGAAGCTTCATTTCCTACAAGGCCAACTAAACCAGTAGAAATATTTGATATTAAGACATTTGTAAAAGAAAAGAAAAAAGAAAAAATGATGGCTGAGGGTAATAATAATCCAATGGGTGGTGGATTTAATCCTATGAATCCATTTGGTGGGGGAATGAGTCCGTTTAGCGATATGGCAAGTCCATTTGGTGGTTCAACGCCTAATCCATTTGATACGGCACCTAAATCTAGTAGTCCTTTTAGTACTAATTTAGATTTAGACGCTATGATGCGTGATATAGATAGAAAAATTGCGGAATTAGATGCTGAAGAAGCTAAGGCTAAAGAAGAGGAGAAGAAAAAACAAGAAGCAAGTAATATTGCTGCAACTTCAATTTCTGCTCCAACTCCAGAACCTAAACCAGCAACTGATATATCAAATATAAATATTCCAACACCGGATATTGATTCAGTTCTAAAAGAAATAGAAAAACCACTTGCTAATAAAGTAGTAGAGCCAGAACCTCAAATTAAACCAATAATTGAGCCAGTAACTCCGACACCAATTAAAGAACCAACAATTATACAACCGGAACCAATGGTAAAACAACCGGAACCAGTAGTTCAAGCTCAACCAAAACCAGTTGAAGTAGAGCCAAAACCAAGAATAAATCAAAGTAGCTTTAACTTTGATTTACCAAGTATTGATAATTATCAATTACCTAAAAATGAGGTTAAAGAACCTACTAAGATAGAAATACCTACACCAAAAGTAGAAGAAAAACATGAAGAAATAAAAAATAATGTTTTAGATAGTCAGGATAAACCAAAAATCAATGTTGATGTTGATTCGGTAGTATTTAATAATAATGTTATTAGTGATGATGAATTCTTTGATGATTTCTTTGGTGATGATGATGAATAATATTAACTAGCACTTTTGCTAGTTTTTTAGTGCCATAATAATTTTTTAAACATAAAATACTTTAGGTGATGAAATGAAATCTATAAGTATAAAAGATTATAATTCTAGTATGGGGACATTAATAGATATTGAGGATGCTATAACTTACAATAAGAGTCATGTTACTGGGGCAATTAATATTCCTTATCAAAAATTAATATATAACTTTAAAAATTATTTGAATCCTAATGAGCACTACTATATCTATTGTCATGGGGGAGTAAAGAGCCGTAGGGCGGTAAGTATATTAGAAATATATAAGTATAATGTAACGCAAGTATTACTCTAGAAAATTTTAAAAAAATATGATATTCTTATAAATAGAGAATAGGTGATATCATGTTTGGAAAAGTAATTAAGATAGTAGGAGATACGATTTATGTTCAAAATTTGGCTGGTAAAGCGGAAACAGGTGTTTTAGGGTACCATGTTGTTTTTAACGACGCTAATCGCCAAATAGTGGGGGAAATAGAGAATATTGATGCTGAGGCTGTGGAGATTCTTTTAATTGGGGAGATTATAAATAATACTTTTATACCAGGAGTTATTAAGAAACCTAATGCTGAGGCTGGATGTCGTATTATAACTAAAAGAGAACTAGAATATATCTTAGGTAGTCAAGACTATACCAAGAAAAATAACGTTCTAATTGGGGATTCCCTAACTTATCCAGGATTTAAAATAACTGCTGATGTTAACCAACTTTTTGCTAATCATTTTGCTGTTTTAGGAAATACAGGTAGTGGTAAATCCTGCAGTGTTACGCGTATTATTCAAAATATATTTTATTATAATGATGAAGTTATGCCTACTAAGTCGCACTTTGTAATATTTGATGTTTATGGGGAATATAATCATGCTTTCTTAGGGTTAAATAAACTTCCTAACATGGGATATAAATGTTATACTACTGATACAACGGGAAGAGTAGATGGGGATATTGTTAAAATTCCCGCCTACTTCTTAGGAGTAGATGAGTTAGCACTTCTTTTAAATGTTGATGATCCTACTATTATTCCGGTAATAGAAAATACTTTAAGACTAGTTTATATCTTTAATAGTCAAGATGAAAAGACTGTTAAATACAAAGATTATATTATTGCATCTAGGGTTATGGATATCTTATCTAGTGGGAAGACTGCTAACCAGTTGCGTGATCAAATCATTGCTATGCTAACTAAGTATAATACGAAGAATATTAATTTAGATTCAACTATTAAGTCTCCTGGATATAATCGTACTTTTAAACAGTGTTTATTAATAGATAATCAAGGGAAAATGAATGCTATTGATTTAGTAATTGATTTTTTGAAAGATTTTACTAGTTTTGATTTAAACTCTTTGGATATTGTTCCTAACTTTGTTTATACTTTAGATGATTTAGCTAGTGCTTTAGAGTTTTCTCTTATTAATGAGGGGGTTTTAAACTCTAATACCCAGTTTGATAAGTTAAATAAATTAAAGGTTCGATTAAACTCAATTATTAATAGTGATTATAAGAAATTCTTTGAATTCAAAGATGTTATTAGTAAGAATGAATATATTAAGAGATTCTTTAGTAAGAATGATGGTACGCCAGTACAGTTAGTTAATATGAATTTAAATTATATAGATGAACGTATGGCAAAGACTTTAACGAAGATTTATGCTAAGTTATTTTATAATTATGTTACTTCAATTAAACCTAGGGCTAGTTTTCCTATTCATATGATAATAGAAGAAGCTCATAGGTATGTAAAGAATGATAATGATATTGAAATAATTGGGTATAATATATTTGATAGAATTACTAAGGAAGGTCGTAAGTATGGGATTATATTGGGGTTAATTACCCAAAGACCTAGTGAGCTTTCAACTACTTCTATATCTCAATGTTCTAATTTTATTGTGTTGAAATTATACTATCCGGATGATTTAGAGTTAATTAAAAAGATTACGGCTAATATTAGTGAGAATATGATTAATAAAGTTAAGACGTTAAGACCAGGTATGGCACTATGTTTTGGTAATGCTTTTAAAGTACCATTAGTGGCAAGTCTAGGGTTACCGGATCCAATGCCGGAATCAACAAGTGTTAATTTGGTTGATACTTGGTTTTAGAAAATTTAAGAAATATCTTTCTAGGTATTTCTTTTTTTTTAACTATCCCTTATAATACATTAAGAGAGGGTGGTAAATATGGCAATCGCAAGCTTACTTCCAGCAGATATTTATACGGTAGTTAATAAAACTATTTTAACTAATGAAGATAAGAATAATTTAATATCGCTTTATGAACCAATTATTGGGCCGATTGCTATATCCCTATATTTAACTTTATGGCGTGATTTAGATACTTTAGAAATAATGAGTAGAGATTTTAATCATCATCATTTAATGACGATTATTAAAAGTGATTTAGAGACTATTAGGTTAGCTAGAGAGTCTTTAGAGGCTGTGGGGCTTATAAGAACGTTCTTTAAAGAAGGGGATGTTAATTCTTATGTTTATGAGTTATATAGTCCTTTAAGTCCGAAAGAGTTTTTATCTCATCCGATATTTAATGTGGTTTTATATAATAATATTGGTAAGAGTGAGTATGAAAGTATTAAGAATACTTATCAAAAATTAAATATTGATTTAAATGGGTATGAAGATATATCTAAGTCAATTAATATGACGTTTAAGTCTTCTACTATAGTACCGGAATTTGATGTTAAAGATAAGAATAAGTTAAATGTTAAAGCTACTGATGTTATTGATTTTGAACTTTTGGTTAACTCACTACCTAAGGGGTTATTAAATGAGAGAAGTCTTAATAAACGTTCGAAGGAGCTTATTGAGAATTTGGCTTTTGTATATAATTTAGATACTTTAAAAATGGCGGAGATTTTACGTAATACGATTAACGAAAAAGGTTTTATTGTAGCCGAAGATTTAAGAAAGTATGCCAGAAATTATTATACTTATCAAAATAATGGACGTTTACCAACTTTGATATATCGTAGTCAACCAGAGTACTTAAAAAGTCCAATGGGGGATAGTTCAAAAAGAGCTCGTATTATTTATGTGTTTGAAAATACTAAGCCTTATGATTTTTTAAAGAATAAGTATCATGGGGTAGCACCAACAAATAGAGACTTAAGATTATTAGAAAATTTAATGTGTGATTTAGGACTTAAACCAGCGGTTGTTAATGTTTTAATTGATTATGTATTAAAGAAGAATAATAATAAGTTAAATCAAGCTTTTGTAGAGACTATTGCGGGTCAATGGGTAAGAAGTGGGGTAGAAACGGCGGATGAGGCGATGCGCTTAGCTGAGGCCGAACAGAAAAAAATTATGAAAAAAGCTCCGGCTACTATTAAGACACCAGAGGCGACGCCGGTTTGGTTTAAGGAAGAAATCAAGAAAGAAGAAGCCAGTGTGGAAGAACAAAAAGAATTAGAAGACTTAATGAAAGGATTTGAATGATATGCTTGTAACTACGAATCGTTTGCTAGAAAATAGTGTTAAAGATAATTACTTAAAGGCGCTTAAAGACCCGGATTTTATATCATTAGTAAGTAAATTAAATCTTAGTGAGAATGAGATTATGAAATATACGACGAAATTACAAAATACGGTGGAAGAATTAAAAAATTGTAGGAATTGTCCAGGGTTAGCTGCTTGTAAAAACAAAGAACTAGGATGTGTTAATTATCCCCAAAATTATAATAATCATGTTCTTTTTTCTTACATTGCCTGTCGGTATAAGAAAGAGCAAATAAAAAAAGAACAAGAGAAAGTTACGGCTGCTAAAACTTTAGAATTAGCGTCTTTAAAAGATATCGATAAAACTGATAAGAATCGTTATGAAGTATTAAAATGGGTAACTAATTTTATTAAAGAGTATGATCCTAATAAGAGAAGTAAGGGGTTATATTTACATGGTAATTTTGGATGTGGGAAAACCTATATACTAAGTGCTATGGCTAATGAGCTTACTAAGAAACATTATAGTACGGAGACTGTTTATTTTCCTACGTTACTAAGAGATTTGAAGAATAACTTTGATAGTTTAGGGGATACGATTGATTACTTGAGTAATGTTGATATTTTAATAATTGACGATATTGGGGCAGAGAAGGTAACGGACTGGGGAAGAGACGAGATACTTGGTACTATCTTGCAAACAAGGATGAATAATCTTAAAACTACTTTCTTTACGTCGAATTTTACATTAAAAGAACTAGAAAGACACTTATCTAATAATGGAAGTGAACCAGTAAAATCAAGTAGGATTATTGAACGAATTAAGTTTTTATGTCAAGATATGGAAATGATAAGTAAAAATTATCGTAACTAACTTTGACTATTAGATAAATAAAAAGTATAATTATTATGGAGGATATAAAGATGAATGAAGAAAAAATACCTAATCATGTGGCTATTATATTAGATGGTAATAGAAGATGGGCTAGGGAACATAAATTACCTAAATTAGAAGGTCATAGAAGGGGTTTTGAAAATATTAGAAAACTTACGAATTATATATTTAGTAGGGGTGTTAAGTATTTATCTGTTTTTGCGTTTTCAACAGAGAATTTTAAAAGAACTCAGGACGAAGTAAAATACTTAATGGATATGTTTGTTAGAGAATTTAAGAAAGAGTATATCTCGTTACATAAAGATAATATTAAAGTTATTTTTAGTGGACGTAAGAGTGGTCTTAGAGATGATGTGTTAGAGGCTATGGAAGAGATTAGTAGTTTAACTAAAGATAATACGGGGGGTGTTTTTAATATTTGTTTAAACTATGGGGGTCATGCCGAGATAGTTGATGCGACTAAAGATATTGTTAAGTTAGTATTAGATAATAAGTTAAGTATTGATGATATTACGGAAGAAGAATTTGCTAAACACTTATATCAAGACTTACCACCAATTGATTTAATGATTAGAACTAGTGGAGAGGTTAGATTAAGTAATTTTATGTTATGGCAATTATCTTATGCGGAGATGTATTTTCCTGATTGTCATTGGCCGGCTTTTAATGAGAGTGAGTTTGATAAAGCTATTAGGGCGTATAATGGTCGTGAGAGAAGATTTGGGGGTAATAGTAAGTGAGGAAAAGGGTAATTGGGGCTTTATCACTAGCTATTATTGGTATTCCTACATTTTTAGTAGGAGGTATTCCTTTTAAAATACTATGTGTTATTCTAGGACTTTTAGCGTTAAGAGAGGTCTTTAACTTAAAAGAAAGTCATGAAAGATTTGGTGCTGTGCCGATGGCATTAAGTATAGTTTCTTTAATTATTTTAGTATTTCTAAATCCTAGTGGGTATGCTTTATTTTTAGGGCTTTCTTACCAAGCAATAGCGTTTACGATACTTAGTTTATTAATACCTACTATTTTTGTTAATAGTTATAAAACTAAGGATGCTATTTACTTAATGGGTTTTACTTTACTTTTAGGGATGTTATTTAATAGTGTAATTATGTTATATGAAAGTAATAAATGGGTACTTTTATACATTGTATTAGTAAGTATGAGTACAGATATATTTGCCTACTTAATTGGGTCATTAATAGGATGTCATAAGTTTAGTAAGATATCTCCTAATAAGAGTATAGAAGGTAGTGTAGCTGGTAGTTTATGTGCTAGTATAATAGGGACATTTTATTACTTAGCAGTAATTGATGGTAGTCATGTTTTAAATATTATAATATTAACTTTAATAATATCATTAGTAAGTCAAATGGGAGATATCTTCTTTAGTAAGATAAAAAGAGAGAATGGTATTAAAGATTTTTCTAAAGTAATAGTGGGACATGGGGGTATATTAGATAGATTAGATAGTTTAATATTTGCTATTTTAGTATATATTATATTATGTACGATATTATAAAGAGAAAAGAGGAATATTATGTGGATTATATATATTATTATTTTAATATTAATGCTAGGTATATTAGTATTAGTTCATGAATTAGGACATTTTTTAGTAGCTAAAAAATGTGGGGTTCATATTTATGAGTTTTCTATAGGTATGGGTCCAGTTATATTTAAACATATGGGTAAAGATAAGATTCAATATTCTATTAGGGCTTTACCTATTGGGGGATTTGTTCAGATGGCTGGTGAGGTCATGGAGGATGATGATAAGGTTGATAAGAGTAAGTTTATGTGTAATAAACCTTGGTGGCAAAGAGTATTAATCTTAGTTGCGGGTGTTACTATGAACTTTATTACAGCTTTTGTATTATTATTTTTAATTGCTATTATATGGGGTGCTAATTCAACTACTCCTAAGATTCTTAAAGTACAAGAAAATTCTGCTTATAGTTTAGCGGGAGGCAAAGATGGGGATATTATTTTAGCAGTTGATAATAAGAAGACTAAGACTTGGGATAGAGCACAGGTTTTATTAACTTTAGATAATAAAAAAGAATATTATGAGATTAAAGTTAGACATGAAGATAATACGGAAGAGACTTTAAAGGTTAAACCAAAAGAGAGTGTTTTAGAAGATGGTAGTAAGACTAAGGTATTTGGCATATCTATTGCTAGTGAGAAATCTTATGGTTTAGGGGCTTCAATTAAGTATGCAGCTTCGAAGTTTACTAGTATTTATGAGTCAATGTTTACGATTATTGGTGGTTTATTTACGGGTAAATTAGGGGTTAATTCGTTAAGTGGTCCCGTTGGGATGTATTCCATTGTTGAACAGTCTTTTGCCCTAGGACTAGCGCAAATAATCTATTTAACAGCATATTTTTCTATTAACTTAGGATTTATGAATTTATTACCATTCCCAGCCTTTGATGGTGGTCATGTAGTATTTATTATTATTGAAAAATTACGTGGTAAACCAATTGATAAAAATATTGAAGGTTGGTTTCATGCTATTGGGTTCTTAATTTTAATGTTGTTAATGATTTTTATTACGATTAAAGATATAGTAAATATATTCTGAGTACTTTTTAGTACTCCTTTTTGTTTATTTTTATTTTATTAAGGTTTAGTGGGAGTAGACTTTTTTAAAATTTGGGTATTCAAAAATACGATATTTTGTGTTATCATGTTAATAATAGTGTATGGCAATTTGTCATGCAATATTATAAAATTATTTATTCGGTCAATAATATATAGAGAGAGGTTTAGTATGAAAGAAAAGAAAATATTAATTTTATCAATTGTTGGGGTTTTGTTGTTAGTAAGTATAGTAGTAGCTACATCTTATGCTTACTTTGTTGCTAATGTATCTGGTAATAAAGATACTAATAATGTAGTTGTTACTAATGGGGTTATGGCTTTAGAGTACAAAGATGGAGACGAGATAACTCTAGCTAATGCTGTACCAGGTAATTCTGTTACTAAAACATTTACTGTAAAGAATACAGGAAATGTTAGTACTAACTATACTATTTATTTTAGTGAGTTATCTAATAAGTTTGTAGATAAAACTGATTTAGTATATACATTAACAAGTAGTGATGGTGGTAAGAATGTTGCTCAAACCCAAGTACCAAGTACAAACGACGCTATGGTAAGTAATTACGCTATTGAAGCTGGTAAGACACATACTTATACATTAACTATTACATTCTTAAATAAGGATGAGAATCAAGATGATAATCAAGGCGTATCATTTACTACTAAGATTGGCATTAATGAGTCAGTAGAGTATGTTGAACCAGTTGAAATATTAGGTAAGAAGATTACTGATACAACTCAAATTGCGTTGGATGATCCTGATAATAATATAAGATATATTGGTGCAAACCCAAATAACTATGTATACTTCAATTGTAACGATTATTCAAATCAAAGTGATAGTACATGTGAAAAGTGGAGAATTATTGGTGTATTCAAGAACATGACTAAAGAAGATGGTTCTAAAGAAGATTTGGTCAAGATTATTAGAGACGATAGTTTAGGAAATCTTGTTTGGAATAACAGTGGAAGTAATTGGTCAGCAGCAAGTTTACAAAAAACATTAAATGGTGAATATTATAATGGAACATATGCCACAGGAGCATTTAAGAATGACTCAACTAGAAATGCTATCGAAAGTGTTGCCTGGAATTTAGGTGGTCCATCAAATTACGATAGTGCCCTAGCTAGTCATTGGTATAGCTATAAAGGAGGAAGATGGACAGGAAAAGTTGGGTTAATGAACCCAAGTGATTATGGTTATGCCACAGCTGGAGGGTCAGCAACTAACCGAGCAGCATGTTTAGCAAAAGCATTATTTAACTGGTCAGGATCAGATGTAAGTGATTGCCGTGATAACGATTATTTATTTAAATCAAGTTACAAACAGTGGACTATGGCGTCTAATTCGTATAGCTACGTCTACTTTGTGCACGAAAATGGCATGGTCTCTTTCTGCTTTCCGTACTATGGCGAGGCTGAGGGTTACGAATATTTCGTTCGCCCCACTGCTTTTCTGAAATCTAATATCTTAATCTCAGAAGTAGGAAATGGCTCTAGTGAAAGTCCATTTCAACTAAAAGTAGGGCAACCATAAGCGCCGTTGCCTCGGCAGTGTGAGGCCGGCGCCGCCACTTGACTTATCAACAGGAAAAACTATATATGATGAGATAGAAAAGCATAATGTGGTACATGATAGATGTATGAAGATGATATAGAGTGAGAAAGAAGAAGATTGACCTTGTCAAGTCTGGTGTGTAAATTTTTATATATTTTTTAAATTTTCAAAGAGCATAAGCTAACTCTACTAACATGGTAGATGTTAGCTTTTATAAATTGTAAAATAGAAAGTCATAAATATTTCAAAGTTAAAAAGTCATAACTTTGAGTGTTTATGGCTATTTTTGATCTCATAAAAACAAAAGTTAAAAATAGAAAAATAATGATAAAAAAGTGTCAAATTTGCGTCAAATTTGGCACTTTTAAAAAGAAATTTGCAAAAAATGCAAAGAAAAAAAAGAAAATCGACACTTTTCCGGTAATAAAGAGTAGTAGAGGGAGTAAGTTTTTCCCTCTTAGAAAAATCGGAGGTTTTGATGAAAAAACTAGTAAAAATTTTAACTTTTGTTTTAGTACTTTTTATGACAACAAAAAAAGTATATGCGGCGGAGAAAATCGTCCAAGGGGACTATATCCCGGCTTATGTTAATAAGAGAAAAGCGGGTACTACAAGGTACATGCAAATGGGATTCTTAAAACTTAGTAGTAGTGGGTCTTATGTCTACTGTTTAGAACCCTTTAAAGAATTAAACTTTAATGCAAAGTATAATCGCTTTATTTCTTCACCAGCCATAAGGGCCGGTGTAAGTGAAGAGGCCTGGAAAAAAATAGAAAGCTATGGGTATTATGGATACATGTATAAAGGGCATACGGACCCAATATGGTATGCGGCTGCTCAAGTATTAATATGGAGAACAGTTGATCCTGAAGCCAATATTTATTTTACCAGTACTTTGAATGGCAATAAGACTAATAAGTATGATAGCTACTTAGAAGAAATAGAAAGACTATCTATGGATGGACTTAAAGAAGCAAGTTTTAATAATAAGACTATTAAGTTAAATCTAAATGAAGAGTATTCTTTTGATAGAGAAGATTTTGTTCCTAGTAGTAATGCTCATCTAACTATTATGGGTAATATGATAAAGATAGACACTAGTAAGAAGTTTAGTAGTAAATACGAATTTAGGAAAATAAGTAATACTGCTAATGAACTATATTTAGCAAATAATAGTCAGAAGACTTTTAAGAGTAATAGTATTTATTCTCATGTACAGACATTGAATATTGAAGTAACTGGGGGAAATATTAATACTAAATTTAGTAAGGATTTAAAGTATTATAGTAATTGTAGTTCTAGGACGAAGAATATCTATGGGTTATATAGTGAGACTGGAGAACTATTAGAAAGAATTAATGCTGATGATTTATCATTTATTTCTAAAGACTTAGGATATGGAAAATACTATATTAAACAAATATCACATGCCTGTAATATTAAAGAAGATAATACTAAGTATGAAGTAGAAATAAATGATAATAATGAATATCCAATAACAAATATAACCTTAGAAGAAGCTAGTAAAGAGATTATTATTAATAAAAGTTACGGAGAGTTAGATACCTATAAACCCGAAGAGAATGCTAAATTTATTTTAAGCGACGATAATACTTCTTTTGAACTTATTACGGATGTTAATGGGCAAGCTAAGATTACTATGGGTATAGGAAAATATAAATTAAGCCAAGTATTGGGGTTAAAGAACTATACCTTAGTAGAAGATAAAACTATTGATTTAAGTAAGGTTAAGGAAGATACCTTAATACTTGATTTAAAAAATAAGGCTATTAGAAAGAATATTAAAGTAAATTTAAAAGATGATTTAGGTAATACTTTAAGTAATACCAAAGTATGTCTTTATAATAGTGATAATGAAGAAGTAGCATGTAAGATATCTAATTCTAAGGGAAATATAACATTTAAAGATATGCTTTTAGGTGATTATACAGTTATTTCTTCTAATAAAGAGGGTTATAGGATAGAAAGTAATAGTTTTAATGTTACATTAGAAGATAATGATTTAACCTTGGTAATTAATTATATAAAAAATAAAGAATTAGATACTAAGGAAGATAATAAGAGTTCTAAGGAAGAGATAGATATCAAAGAACCTGAAGAAGATACTAAAAACAATGAAAAAGAGATATATATACCTGATACTATGAGTTTTGATTATCAGTACTTAATATATCCTGTAATTAGTATATTATTTATTATTATTAAACATGATATTTAAGATAATTATTATTCTAAGTTTGATATTTAGTATTAACTATGAGAGTATTCCTTCTAAAAAAGAAGTAGTTACAATAAATCAAAGTATTAAAATAGAAAGTGATAGTAATTACTTAGCTATACCTAAAATAGGGTTTTATTATCGCTTCTATGACTTAGATAGTAAATATAATAGTCTTAACTATGGTCTTGAAATATACTATCAAGACCCAGTAGTAATTTTAGGACATAGTGGGAGAGGTTCGTTAGCGTTATTTAATGACTTAGATAACTTAGAAGTAAATGATAAAATAATCTATAATAGCCAAAAATATCAAGTTGCAAAAAAATACTTGAAATTTAAAAGCAAACCACTTACCTTGGAAAGTGACTTAATTTTGGTTACTTGTAGCAAAAAATATTCTGACCGCCAAATCGTCATAACAGCAAAAATAAGTTAAAATTTTACACAAAAAATGCAAAAAAGTGTCAAGTTTTGCATTTTTTTGCATTTTTTTTGAAAAAAAAAAAGAAAATCAGGGGGTTACCGGTAATATATATTATTAGAGGGATAATTTATGGCAAGGATTAGTAATGAAGAAATAAATGCAATACGTAGTAATAGTAATATCGTAGAAATTATTGGTAGTTATATTCCGGTAACCCAAAAGGGTAAAGATTATAAATGTGTTTGTCCATTTCATGATGACCATTCTCCTAGTATGAGTATTTCAGTGTCCAAACAAATTTATAAGTGCTTTGCTTGTGGAGCAGCAGGTAATGTATTTACTTTTGTGCAAAACTATGAAAATGTAAGTTTTATTGAAGCAGTTAAGATAGTAGCAGATAAGATAGGATTTCATACTAATAATACTTTTGAAACTGAAGTAGTATCCAAGTATCAAAAAGAATATGACTTATTTAAGTTAGTTAATAAGTACTATCAAAATAATTTAAATTCTCAAATTGGGTTAGAAGCAAAGAAGTATTTAAGTGAACGTGGATTAAATGAAGATATTATTAAAGACTTTGGGATTGGGTTATCCAAGGATGATTATAATGCTTTAACCACATTCTTACTTAAAAAAGATTATGATATTAGTATGTTGGAGAATTTAGGATTAACTAATATTAGTAATAATACATACTATGATACTTTTGCAAAAAGAATTACATTTCCTTTATGTGACAATAAAGGAAATATAATTGGGTACTCTTCAAGAATATATCGAGGAGAGACCGACCAAGCAAAGTATATTAATACCAAAGAAACATATCTATTTAAAAAAGGACAGAATTTATTTAATTACCACCGGGCTAAAGATATGGCTAAAAAGTCAGGCTATATTATAGTGGTTGAAGGTCAAATGGATGCGATAAGGGTTTATAGTACCGGCTTAAAAAATGTTGTAGCGTTAATGGGAACGGCTATGACTAAAGAACAAATTGAACTCTTAAAGAATTTACGAGCAAAAGTTATCTTATGTCTAGATAATGATGAGGCGGGAGATAATGCCACCTTAAAGAATGGTGAGTTATTAATAGAAAATAATATTACAACTCAAGTAGTAAGATTAAGTGGTGCGAAAGACCCTGATGAATATATCTTAAAGTTTGGGGCGGAAAGCTATCAAAAAAATATCGAAGACCCAACCGATTACTTAGACTATAAAATTAAAAAATTAAAAGAAAATATTAATACTTTAAATACTGAGGAATTATCGGGGTATATTAATAATGTCTTACATGAATTAAGTAATTCAAAAGATAAAATATTAGTCGAAGTAACCTTAGGAAAACTAAGTAAAGAATATAATTTAGATATTGAAGTTTTAAGAGAACAACTAAAAAGTCTTAAGCCAATGGACGAATTAGCGAAAGAAATATTCCAAAAACCGGTTAAAATACAGGAAAAAAGAACAAATTTTGATAAATTTTGCGAAAAAGTCTTGTATTATATGATGAATGATTTAAAATATATAAAGATTTATCAGTATCAACTGGGATTTTTTGAAAACAAGGTATATAGAACAATTGCAAATGAGATAGTGTATTATGCAGGAAAACATGGTAATATAAATGTTGCGGATTTTATTAGTTATATTGAAGCTAATGAGGAAGTAAGCGCGGATGCAATAAGAATTGCTAGTACGGAAGAAGATTTAAGTGAAGAATCATTGCAAGGTTATATTAAAGCAATAAATAAAAAGACCAAAGAAGATCAAATCAACAAATTAAGGATAGAATTAAAACAAGAACTAGATAAAGCTAAACAATTAGATATTGCTAAAAGAATAACAGAAATTAAAAAAGGAAGTGTGTGAGATGGAAGAAATTAAAAGTTTAAAGGATAGAGAAAAGGAATTATTAGAAGTAGGTAAGAAACAAGGATATATTACTTATGAGGTTTTAGCGGAGCATTTAAAGGGGTTAGATATTGATGCTGATTCATTAGATGAATTATATAATTTATTAATTGAGAATCATATTGATATTATTACTGATGATAATGAGACTAGTGGGGGTGCTAAGGCTAAGGAAGAAGCTGTTGTTTTAAGTGATGAAGAGTTAACAAAGGATGTTAATATTAATGATCCTGTTCGTATGTATTTAAAAGAAATAGGTAAGATTCCACTATTATCATCTGATGAAGAAATGAAGTACTCAATTGCGGCAGCCTCAGGGGATGAAGATGCCAAAAGAATACTTGCGGAATCTAACCTTCGTTTAGTTGTTTCGATTGCTAAAAGATATGTTGGTCGTGGATTACTTTTCTTAGACTTAATTCAAGAGGGTAATATTGGTTTAATGAAAGCTGTTGAAAAATTTGACTATGATAAGGGATTTAAGTTTTCAACTTATGCTACATGGTGGATTAGACAAGCTATTACTCGTGCCCTAGCTGACCAAGCAAGAACTATTCGTGTCCCAGTTCATATGGTTGAAACTATAAATAAAATGGCTCGAGTTCAAAGACAATTAACTTTGGAATTAAATAGAGAGCCAAGTGAAGAAGAAATTGCTAAGAAAATGGGTATTGGCGTTGATAAAGTACGTGAAGTTATGAAGATAAGTCAAGATCCTGTATCATTAGAAACTCCAATTGGAGAAGAAGATGATTCACATTTAGGGGACTTCATTAAAGATGAACGCAGTATGTCGCCAGAAGAATATGCAACAAATGAAATTTTAAAAGAAGAAATTAAAAGTGTTTTATTAACATTACAAGAAAGAGAGCAAGAAGTTTTAGAATTAAGATTTGGACTTGTTGATGGAACTAGTCATACCTTAGAAGAAGTAGGTAAAAAGTTTAACGTTACTCGTGAACGTATTAGACAAATTGAAGCCAAGGCTTTAAGAAAATTAAGACATCCATCACGTGCTAAAAAATTAAAAGACTTCTTACAAGACTAATGTTAAGTAAGAGACTTAAGGCTGTAGCGTCCTTTGTACCTAAAGGAGCTCAGGCTATTGATATTGGATGCGACCATGGATACCTAGGAATATACCTTGTTAAAGAAAACTTAGTAAAAAGCATTATTCTTACGGATATTAAAGAAAGTGCTTTAAACCAAGCTAAAAAAAATATTCTTAAAGCTAAATTAGATATTAAGACTATTTTAACTAATGGGTTAGAGAATGTTAATACAAATGATTTAGATACCATAATTATAAGTGGTATGGGAACTAAGACCATTATTGATATTTTAAATACGGGATGTTTAGATAGAATAGAAAACTTAGTTCTAAGTTCGAATAATAACTTGTACGAATTAAGAGATTATGTAGAAAGTATGGGTTTTTACTTACAAGATGAGGTAACAGTATTAGAGCATGGTATATATAATGTCATAACTTACTTTAATAGAACACCACGTAAATGGTCTTTGAAAGTTATGAAATATGGTATTCCTAAACCAGATAAAAAAGAATATTATGAATATTTAATTAATACTAATAAAGATATTTATCAAAAAATACCGAAAAAAAATATTCGTAAACGCTTAGAGTTAATTAAAGAAAGATATGATTTAAAAAGATTATTGAAAGAATGTTGGTAGACCATTTGCTACTAACTCTTTTTTTTCGGAAAGAGTATTTGTTAATACTTTGGGTGTAGTTTTAATATTGTTACTTGAACTTGATGTAGTATTCTTATCATCATTACTATTAAATTCTTTAAAAACGGAGAGAATTGATGATGCGTTGTTAATTATGGGTTTAACTTGTTGATATAATGGAATGACTTGATTAGCAATATTTAGAGTTTTTGATATACCTTTAATTACCTTGGATATACTAAGATTATTAGTGATACCACCTAAATTACTTCCATACATAAATAATCACCTATATTATTATATGAAAAAAATACGTAAAAAGATTTAACAAAAATAATAATTATGATATAATCTAGATAATAGAGGAGGACCTAATGAATCACGATATATTACCAACAATTAATAATATTCCCGAACCAGTAGTGGAACCTCCTAAGAAAGTTAAAGAGAAGAAAGAAAAGAAACCACGTGAACCGTTTGATCCGCATAGTAATATTATAACTGATATATTTTACTGTGTTTATGTTGGTATTTTTGAGCTTTTAGCTAGTTTTATTCAAATAGTTGTTATGGGTATTAATGGGATAGTTTATTGTTATAAAGCATTATTTCCTAGTTTAGCTAACCCTAAAGTTGACGACCCAACGGCGAAAAAAGATGCGTTCTCTAAAGAAAGTTTTGATGATAATGATAAAGTTTTAAAACCAAAGAAGAAGAGTTTCTTTGAAATGGATTTAAATGAAATGGCTAGGGAGATAAAAATTGCTTTAGGTATTTATCAAAAAGAGTTAGAGCGTTTAGAAGAGACAAGAAGAAAATTACAAATTGAATTAGCTAGTCCTGATGCTGCTAAAGCAACAAAACCTAAAGTATATCTCTTTAAAGTAAAAGATCAAAATGGTAAATTTATTAATGGTAAGTTTACGGGATTTTCAAAAATGGATGTTAACTCCTTCCTTTTAAATGAAGGATATGAAGTATATAGTATCGAAAATAATAAATGGATTGACTTTATCTTTGGGGAGTCAGCTATGTTACCTAGTAGGTGGAAGAATAAAGATTTAATATTCTGGCTAACGCAGTTATCAACTTACATTAAATCAGGTATTCCATTAACTGATTCAATTAAGATTTTAATGAATCAAATGGGTAGTAAATCTAAAAAACAAACTATGCAAGCAATAGCGTATGAATTAACGCTAGGTAATAGTTTTTCTAATGCGTTAGAGAAGCAATCGGGAGTATTTCCTCCATTATTAATTAATATGTTAAAAGCTGCGGAAGCTACTGGAGATTTAGAAGCAACATTGGATGATATGGCTTCATATTATACGGAAATAGATTCTACTAATAAACAAATGGTAAGTGCGTTAACATACCCAATAATAGTATCGATATTTGCCATTGGCGTAGTTGTTTTCATTATTTTATATGTTGTACCACAATTTACGAAGATATATGAAAGTAATGGGATGAAATTAACGGGGTTAACGAAGTTTATTATTGATTTAAGTAATTTCTTAACGAAGAACTATTCCGTAATGTTACTAGGAATTATTGCTGTTGTAGGTACATTTATATATTGTTATAAGAAGATAAAAGCTTTTAGAAGAACAGTTCAAGTAATACTTATGAAGACTCCCGTAATTAAAGATATTATCATTTATAATGAGATTACGGTATTTACAAAGACTTTTGCATCGTTATTAAAGAATAATGTCTTTATTACTGAGAGTATTGATATTTTAAGTAAGATAACTAATAATGAAATTTATAAAGAAATTATGGCTACAACTATTGATAATATAGCTAGAGGTGATAAAATAAGTACAGCTTTTAAAGATCATTGGGCAGTACCAAGTGTTGCTTATTATATGATTGTAACTGGTGAATCAACTGGTGAACTTGCTCAAATGCTTGATAAAGTAAGTCAATATTATCAAGAACAACATAGAGCAATAGTAAGTAATTTAAAAGCGTTGATTGAACCTATTTTAATTGCGGGATTAGCAATAGTTGTAGGAGGTATAATATTAGCAGTTATTGTGCCTATGTTTGATATGTACGGGGAGCTTGCAGGATGATAATAATAGTATATATGTTTATAATAGGAGCCGTTTTAGGCTCTTTCTATATGGTAGTAGGAGATAGATTACCTAATAATGAATCAATAGTAGTACCAAGAAGTCATTGTTCGAAGTGTAATCATACTCTTAGTTGGTATGAATTAATACCTATAGTATCTTATATTATACAAAGAGGTAAATGTAAGAATTGTCATACTAAGTTACCAATAAGTTATATGTTAATAGAAATATTATCTGGTACTTTGTTTGCATTATCTTACTATTTATATGGTTTTAATTATGATTTTTTTATGAGTATTATTATTAGTTCTTTATTAATTATTATTTATGTAAGTGATTTTAAGTACTTAATTATTAATGATGAACCTTTAATTATAGCAATTACTTTAAGTATTATTACTAATTTTGTATTCTTAGGGACTATAAAGGGATTATATTTAATTATATCAGGGTTAGTAATGTTTATCTTTATGTACTTAGTTAAGTTATTTGGAGATAAAGCTTTTAAAAGAGAGTCTTTAGGTGGGGGAGATATAAAGTTAGCTTTCTTTATTGGGTGTACTCTAGGTTTAAGATTAGCGTTTGTATCTTTAATTATTGCTTCTTTCTTGGCTTTGCCTTACGCTAGTTATTATGTTGTTAAGAAACAAGAAAGAGAGATACCTTTTGGACCTTTTCTAATTACAGGGGTTTTAATTACATTTATGTTATCTAATCAAATAAGGTTTGTTTTAGACTTAATTATGTTGGCAGCTTAGGGGCTGTCTTTTTTTATGTGTGTATAGCAAATGTAAAACATTTTCCCCGCTTGGGGAAAATGTTATGAAGCTAGGTAAAAACTAGAAAATATTGAAATATAATGTTTGAAAAATTTTAGGGTTAAATAATGTGTTTTTGTCTAATAAATGTAAAACATTTTTTCGGCATTGGAAAAATGTTAAAAATACTAATATAATTGCTTGATTAATTTACTAATTGTTGATATAATTTGGCTAGTTTGCAAATAGAAGACCATATGGCTTTAAAATTATTAATAAAATACAAGGAGAATATATGAACGAAATAAGTAAATATAATGAAATAATTTTTGAAAATATTAAACATATAGATGATTACGGAAATGAATATTGGTATGCACGTGAATTACAGAGTACATTAGGATATAAAAAGTGGGATAAATTTTGCAATGTATTAGATAATGCCAAAAATGCTTGTGAAAATTCTAAGGCAGTTGTAAGTGACCATTTTATTGAAGTTAATAAAATAATTGAATTAGCAAATGGTGCTAATAGAAATATAATAGACTATGAATTATCAAGGTATGCTTGTTATTTGATAGTTCAAAATGCTGACCCTAGCAAAGAGATTGTAGCTTTAGGACAAACTTACTTTGCAGTTCAAACAAGGAAACAAGAATTAACTGAAAAAGAATATATTAATTTAACGGAAGATGAAAAACGTTTTTATCAAAGAAATTTAACTAGAAAAGGTAACTATTCTTTAAATCAAACTGCTAAAAGTTGTGGTGTTAAAAATTTTGATAAGTTTCATAATGCTGGATATAGAGGTTTATATAATGGTGAAACGGCCAATGATATTGCTAAAAGAAAAAAATTAAGATATCGTGAAGATATTCTAGATAATATGGGCAGTGAAGAATTAGCTGCTAATCTATTTAGAATTACGCAAACAGAGTCAAAGCTTAAAAAAGATAATATTTATGGCGAAGAAGAAGCAAATCAAACACACTACAATATTGGAAAAAATATTAGAGAAGTTATTGCGAAGAATGGTGGAACAATGCCAGAAAAGTTGCCAACACCTAAAAAATCTTTAAAAGAATTAGAAAAACAAGAAATATATAAATTAACTGGTACTAACTAAAACATGCTATAATACTTGAGGAGGTTTTAAAATGACCATATTAATAAATAATCAAGAAGTACCAGTAATAATTGAACATAAAAATAATAAAAACTTATATATTAGGGTTAAAGAAGATTTAAATATCTATGTAACTTGTAATAAGAGAGTAAGTTTAAGTGAGATAAATAGTATTTTAGAAAAGAATAGAAAATCTTTAGAAAGAATGTATAATCATCAGTTAGAACAAAATGAAAAAGATAGTTTTTATTACTATCTAGGTAAGAAATATACTATTTTATATGATGAATCAATAAAAAAATATAAGTTAGAAGATGACTTAATTATTGTTAAAAATGAAAAAATGTTAGAAAAGTTTTATCATGATGAATGTCTAAGAATATATCAAGAAAGAGTAGAGTACTGGAGTCAGTTTTTTGATTATCTACCTAAATTTAGTATTAGAATTAGAAAAATGACTACTAGGTGGGGTGTATGTAATAGAGGTAATAATATAGTAACTTTAAATAGTGAATTAATAAAGAAAGATATAACTTTATTAGATTATGTTATAGTACATGAACTTAGTCATTTTAAAGAGGCTAATCACTCTAATAGATTTTGGAATGAAGTAAGTATTAGATATCCTAATTATAAAGAAGCCCGTATGGCTTTAAGAGACTAGTTATTAAATAGTGAAGTCTAATACTTTTAATTAAGAATTCTTATTTTAAGAGTTCTTTTTTTATTTTTAACTTGTTAAGGTTTAATAGAAATAGACTTTTTTGAATAAATTTTATTTCCAAACATGATAATTTGTGGTATTATGATATTGCAAGCATATGACATCATAAGCCATGTGTATTAATAAAATTATTTACTTTGATAATACTATAAGAAAGAGAGGAAAAGTTTATGAGAAAATCTTATAAAATAATATTAATGGTTATATCAATACTTCTTATTGGAAGTATTATTATTGGTACTAGTTACTCAATGTGGGTTAAAACAGCTATCCAAAAGGAACAAAATATTGTTAATTCTTCTTGTTTTGATATTGAATTTACGGAGTCTTCTAATATTAATTTAACTAATGCTATTCCTATTAGTGATGAGGCTGGTTTAAAGAAAAAGCCTTATACTTTTACTTTAAAAAATACTTGTAATATGAACTCTAAAGTTACTATTGCGTTAGATGTATTAAGTACTTCTACTATGAGTAGCAGTGCGATTAAGACTAGTTTAACTAAGGGTGATAAGAGTGGTACACCTACTTTATTAACTTCTTTAGATAAGAAAGCAGAAGTTGATATAAGTGGCGCTAAGGAAGCTTATATTTTAGGTACTGATATAATTGGGGCTAATGAGTCTAAGTCTTATTCTTTATATTTATGGATGGATGAAGCTGTTACTATAGCAGAGGCTTCTAAGTCTTTTAGTTCTAAGGTTGTTATTGTTAATACGGCTACGGAAGAGGAGCCACCTATTGAAATATTAGGTAAGGAGATTACTGATACAACTCAAATTGCCACTGACGATCCAGACAATAATATAAGATACATTGGCAAAGATCCGAGTAATTATGTTTATTTTAATTGTAGCGATTATTCAAATCAAAGTGATAGTTCATGTGAAAAATGGCGTATTATTGGTGTATTTAAAAACATAACCAAGGCTGACGGAACAAAAGAAGACTTAGTAAAAATAGTAAGAGCTAATTCAATAGGATCTTTCTTCTTTGATTATAAAAAAAATGGAGTTGGTACTTCAACAAATGATTATGGGTCAAATGACTGGACAGATAGCCAATTAATGATGTTGTTAAACCCTAAAGATTATTTAAAATCTGGATATACAATAGAAAATAATATTGTAAAAGATAGTAATGGTCAAGCAATATATCAAAATATGGGTTCATATTATAATGGAATATCTGGTTGCAAACCAGCAGCGATAGCTAAAGGTTCGAGTTTTAGTTGTTCATCAATAGATTTTTCGTCAACTGGCTTAAAAAATGATAATACAAGAAACGCTATAGAAAGCGTTGTCTGGAACTTAGGAAGTATTGAAGATTATAAGACAACTGTTGATAACTATTATTCTGCTGAAAGAAGTGGCGTTTCATATATTAATCATGCCACTACATGGACTGGAAAAATAGGTTTAATATATCCAAGTGATTATGCTTATGCTACAGCAGGTAGTTCTAGTCCTAACCGAGATACTTGTTTAAAGGCTAGTTTAACTGAAATTAGTCAATTTGGTTCGTATAGATTATGTTTAGAAAATAATTATTTTTATATATTCTCTTACTGGTTTTTATTGTCTTCAGCTAAAGATACCTATAGTGAATTTTATACTGAAGGTCAAGGTGTATATCCTCAGAAAAGCACTGGGTTCAATGAATATGGGGTTGCTTCTTACCCAACTTTATATTTAAAATCAAGTGTTTCAATATCAAGTGGTGAAGGTACCAGTGAAAGTCCATACCAATTATCAGTGATTTTTTAAGAGAAACTCTATAAATACGGGGTTTCTCTTTTGTTGTGTGCTGTGCATGGCATATATCTAGTTGGTGAAAGTCTAATATACGCGTAGGTATCGACGAAGTGTTAGAGAAACACAAGCATTAGTTGTGAGGCTTGGGGCTAAAGAAAGTGTGGAATAAAACAGATGACTAACGAAAAAATTTACTATAAGGCTACATAAATGGATAAGGCTGCAATACAGACTAAAGTCCAAAAGATACTCGTAACTTTATGTGGCAAAGTAAGTAGCTAATCGAGGAAAGATATATGTCTTACCGCAGGATGTCTTACAAATAGTTGAGGAGAACCCTATTAAGAAAACCGGTCGAGAAAGGTTCATTGCGAGAAGTCAGCAGAGGTGACCTTATATAATATGGTGTGTAAATTATTAAATTTGCATACTTTTTTTTTATGACGAAAGATATACAAAGCTATGACATTTTAACTTTGAAATATTTATGACTTTCTATTTTATAATTTTCTTGAAAGAAAAGAAAGATAGCTATATAATGAAGACATGGAAAAAATAAAAGTAAGTATTATAATACCTGTATATAATAATAGTAAATATCTTAGAGATTGCTTAAACTCCGTATTAAAGCAAACTCTAGATAATATAGAAATAATTGCTATCGACGATTATTCAACCGACGATAGCTTTACCATACTTAAAGAATATCAAAGTAAATATAAAGAGAAACTTAAAATAATTAGAAATAATAAGAATATGGGAGTAGGATATACAAGAAACCTAGGAATATCTATGTCTACTGGGAAATACATTGGGTTTGTTGATGGAGATGACTACATAAACCCTAGAATGTATGAAGATATGTATAATAACGGAGAATATAATAATGCTGATATTGTAAGTACAGGGATATTATTTGTTAAAGATAATAAATATTTAGATAATGATTTAAACTTTATGGGAAGAAGTAAGGGATATATATATAATACTAAGATAGATTTTGAGAGACTTTCTAACTTATCACCATCTAGTTGTAATAAGATATTTAAAAGAGATATTTTAAATAAAATAAGGTTTGTAGAAGATAGTATGTGGGAAGATGTAGCATTTACTTATAGTGCTTTATTTAATTCTAACAGGGTATTAGTAATGAATAATTGGGATTATTTTTATAGAAAGAGTAGTTTAGGTATATCTTTTAGGAATTATGATTATAATGAGAATATATATGATTGTTTTAAGATTGTAGATAATTTAGTAATGAATACAAAGTTTAGTAACAACTACTTAGAGTATAAATATTATATAGATTATATAATAGTATGTTTTATATTACAAAGAGCTAGTGAAGTATTAAATTGGAATGTATTAGAAGATACTAAGATAGAGATAATAAATACTTTAAATAATACTTTAATTACTAAGTATGGTATTAATTATCAAGATTATGATAAAACATTGTTAAGTACTAAAGTAGGAATAATAGAATTAGATAAAATAAATTCTTATATAAATCATTTAATAGATTTCTAATTATCTCTTTAGATGTTCTTATATGCCGGTATAGCCCGTTATTCCGGGCTTTTCCGGCACTTTTCATATCGGAAGAACCTCACAAATCTTTTTATTACCCCTTATGTTTTCGCTCTCAAAAGTAGTAAAAGCAGTAGTAAATTCTGCGTACTACTTATGCCGCCTTGGTTTCCTCGGCGCTTTCCGCCGCAGGCTCCGGCTTGGCCTCTGCGGTGGTTTTTGCCTTGGCTTGCAGCCGTTCCATTTCCTCCTGTGCGGAATGGAAAGTAGCGTGGGCGTAATAGTTCAGCGTCATTACAATGTTGGCGTGTCCCATGATGTACTGCAATGCCTTGGGGTTCATGCCCGCGTTTGCCATTCTGGTACAGAATGTATGCCGCATGGTGTGCGGCGTCATCACATCGGGCAGCGGCTCCTTGTGGCACTTGTTGTACTTCTTGGCAAGGCACTTGAACATGGCGTCATAGTTGACGGCGGTTTTGGGCAGGCCGTCCCGGTTCAGGAACAGGAAGTCCTTATAACCGTCAACCTCAATGCACCTGCCGTCCCTGCGCTTCTTCAACACGCACTCAAACGCTTCATAGGCGGCTGCGCTCATAGGCACTTGACGGAATCCGCTTTCTGTTTTTGGCGCTTCGATATAGTAGCCGTCCTCGGTGCTTCTCAAAAGCTGGTGGTCTACATTCACAAAGCGCTTCTCAAAATTCAGGTCAGCGGGCGTCAGACCGCAGAGTTCGGAAATACGAAGCCCGGTTTCCAGCAGGATCACCACCTCGTCATAATACTTGGCATAGACGGGATCGTTCTGCATGAAGTCTAAAAGCTCGTTTTCCTGTGTAGGGGTAAGCGGCACCTTTGGTACGGTATCGTCGTTGATAACCTCATTGATCTGGAAGTCAAAGGGATTCTTGCGGAGGCAGTCATCCTGTACGGCCATATAAAAGATGGCTTTCAAGGAACGCTTGCTGTTGCAGATGGTGTTGTAGGCAACGCCCTTTTCCTGCATACGCAAGGCCCATTCTTTCGCGTCGGACAGCTTCACGCTGTCAATGCTGGCCGCGCCCAGCTTATCTTCGGACAGAAGTTTCATCAACTGCTGGCGGCTCTTTTGGGTTCCTTTCCGCACATTCCCGCGCTGCCGGGTGTACTTTTCATAAAGCTGGCACACGGTCATTTTCTTGCCGATGGTGTCTATCCCGTCGTCAAGGTCTTTCTGTATCTGCTTGATCTTCTCGCGCAGGGAAAGACAGGGCCGCTTCCCGGCAGGTACTTTGTCGGTAGGTACTAACTTCCATGAGTAAACAAACTGGGTTTCTCCAAAGGTGTCAATGTATTTGTAAGCGTATCTTCCATCTGATCGCTGGCTCTCTCCAGACTTCAAAAGACGGCCTTTGTTGTCCCGTCTTTTTTCATCTCGTTCTTTTCTTGGCATTTCGTCATGCTCCTTTCCATGACGGAAAGAGCCTTGACACGCTTATAATCTAATTATAACACGCGCAAGGCCCTTTTTCACTATATTGTGTCAAGGGAATCAATAATTTTTTCAAACTGCTTCCGTTTGATCTGGATGCGGTTGCCGTTCAGGATTACCCAGCCAGCGGTGGGGTTTTCCTCGGCAAGCCGACGCAGTTTGTTTTCCCCGATCCGAAAATATTTGGACGCTTCCTCAATGGTGAGCGTGTATTTTTCCCAAATAGGCACATCGTTATTACTCATAACATGGCCCCCTTTCTTTTCAAAACAAAGGTTGTTTTTTGCGAAAGTGGGCAGAAAATAACGGACGGCTGCTGGCACAGCTCCACGGGAATCTCACCCCCGCGTGGTTCTCACGCGGCCCTGCTCGTTGCCTGCGACGCTTCAAACGCTCGGACTACGACGGCAAGGGCGTATCATTGTCCTGTCTGCGCGTCGTCGCCCGCAGGCTGCCACACCTGCTTTACGGCCCGGTAAAATCGCTCCGCTTATCCCAATGAGGGATAGCCTCTTGGCGCACCTGCCGCCCGGCTCGGCGCAGACAGAATGTATCCGTCTGCCCTATGACGCGCCGCCATTGTCCTGCGGGCGTATTTGTCAAGGAGCAAAGGGGCCGCCGGGAAAACAGGCAGGCGGGGAAAGGGAAAGCCGCCTGTCTATGGCCGGGGCCTTAACCGTCAGTCGCCAATGGGACTAACGATGGAATGGATCAGCTTGATTTGCAATCGGCGCTTCATATACTCGTCAATGCAGATATGAGGCTGGCCGCTGCCGTCATAGAGCGTCCGGGTACACAGCTTATTGATATAGCCGTCATAATGCTGCAAGACACGCTCCACGGCTTCGGCGTTACCGGCGCAGGCCGCGTCGATCACAAAATCAGGCAGAGGGCTTTTGCCCTTGTAACTGGATTGCTTCATCCGCGTTTAACCTCCCTCCGGCATGAACGCCATCAATTTTATACGCAAGTCTTTTAGGGTGCTTGTCCTGTGGCGCTGTACTGCGCTGCGGGACATTCCCATCAGGCGGCCGATTTCTTCGTCAGTCAAATCCAGAACAAAGCGGAGAATCAAAATACTCTGCTCGTCTTTTGGCAGGCTGGCAAACGCTTCGGCCACAAGCTCGTTGTCGATATGTAGGTCATAGCCATGCGAACTGAATGTAAAGCTGTCGCATGAATACCGATCTACGGTCGAGAGCTTGTCCCAATCAGCCGGGGAAAGAGCGTCCAGCGACACTTCACGGTCGCGGCGGCACTTCATTTCCCGCAGATAATCTATCGCCTCATGGTACAGAACCAGCTTGCAGTAGCGGTCAAACTGGCCCCATTCACCGTATTTGCGGGGGATCGCTTCCATCTTCTCACCCCCTTTCTATGGGGGATGTGGTGGTTCTCTCCCTTTCCGCCAATAGAGCGAATGGAATCTCTCTGGCTGCCCGCTAAACGCCTCCTTTTTTCACTTTTTTGAAATTTCTTTTTGCGCCGGGAAACAGACCGCAGGAAACAACAAAATTCGCCCGGCAGGTCAAAGACCCACAGGGCGAAACAAAAAGCAATATGTTCTTTTCCTACATGGTATAGTACATATACACAGCCGCTTGTCCCCGCTGCTGGGGGACGGCTTTTTTTGACAGGCTAACCCCTGTCGGATTTTGTCGAAGTAGTTTTCGTTGCATGGCGGCTCCCTCCTAAAGCCGCCATGCCAGAACACGGTGCAGGGGTCGTCGAAGCAAAAAGAAACGGCGGCCTTGATCTACTCAAAACCGCCGTATCCGTCAGTGATACAGGAAAGCGCACGAAATCCTCTGCCCGTCAGCGGTTTTTTTCTTTTCCCCGCTGTGGAGGCAGATGTTTCTTATTGATTTACCACAAGCATAAACTACAAATGTTACACAAATGTCCGAGGTGCCT
>ERZ825670.694-NODE-694-length-42361-cov-11.252446_pt1 | contig 42361 bp, 32 predicted proteins | sample MGYA00519929_ERZ825670 | MGnify/ENA primary metagenome ERZ825670 (study PRJEB31778, sample SAMEA3449207) | human gut metagenome | biome: human gut; feature: human-associated habitat; material: faeces | place: United Kingdom | collected 2010/2012 ...
GGAATAGAGGCTTCGGAATAGAGGCTTCGGAATAGAGGCTTCGGAATAGAGGCTTTTTGTATGGGTAAATTTATTTCAAGAACAATTACAATAGGTGCAATTCTATGTAGTGTATGTTTTGTTACATATAATTTTTATGGTGTAACAAAGGTTGAAGATGCATCAACAAAGAATGTAAAACAAAATAATAATGTGTTAAGTATGATGTTAGAAACAAAAGCAAAAAGTGGTCAGTATGAAGTGACAGAATCAAGTAGTTGGCCAACCGATGGTTATATTTTTAATAGTGAATTATCTAAATGTGAAAATGGAGGTACATTAATTTGGGATGATACAAATAATAAAGTAATAATGAAAGGAAATATTTCTGATAAGTGTTATGCTTATTTTGACAAATATGATTTAATCACCATAAATGATTCAACAATAACAACAAATGGTAACAATATAACAATAATTATAGATGCGATAAGTGGGACGGGAACAATTAGTAAATATTATTATTCTAAAGATGATGGGGAAACTTACTTAGAAAGTACTTCAAATAATTATGTATTTACTGGTCTTGACAAAGGAATATATAAAGTTAGAGCATATGTAGAAGATTCAAATGGAAAAAGAAGTAAAATAATATCAAAAACAATTGAAATTGATTCTTTACCATTGATTGATTTTATATTATCACAATATAATAATATACAGGGAAATAATGGTATTTTATATCATGATTCTAGTTTAACAAATGGAGCAGAAGATAATTCTTATAGATATGTCGGAGAAAATCCAAATAATTATATATGTTTAAATTTAAACGAAGAAACATGTTCTGAAGATAATTTATATAGGATAATTGGCGTATTTGGAGAAAATAATCATGGTGTAACTGGAGAAAAACTAATTAAAGTAATCAAAAGTACATCATATGGAAAATTGTCGTGGGATAACGCAAATTCTAATACTTGGAAGAGAGCATCTCTAAAAGAAACGTTAAATTCTACGTTTATTGCAGAAAAATTATCGGGAATGGAAGATAAAATAGCAGAAGTATCATGGAAAGTAGGAGGGTATAGAACTAATGCAGCCACTACAAAAGCTATTAGTGATGTAGAAGTAATCGGTGCAACTAATATTATATCGGCAAAAATTGGACTAATGTATGCAAGTGATTATGGGTTTGCAACAACTCAGGACTATTGGACAGTTAATTTGAATGATTATGATTCCGCAGCATATCAAAAAGATTGGCTTTTTTCTGGTATACTAGAATGGATTTTATCTCCTTGTTCTTCTACTTCAAAAAGTGCTTGGTATGTGTCTAGCAATGGTTCTGTTCCCTTCAGTAGTTCTGTTACGATGAATTCTCATGCGGTAAGACCTACTTTTTATCTTCAATCTTCAATACAATATTATTCTGGTGATGGAACAATTTCTAACCCGATACGTTTGAAAAAATGACTCTTATGAGTCTTTTTCTGTGCAAAGTATTGTATACTTTACACAGAAAATGTAAATCTATTTTTGAAACTTTTGTCGACAATTGTCGAAGTGCTTGCATCTTGTAAAAATCTCTATATAATAAAGTCCTCGAAAGGAGGAAAATCTCATGAATGCAGTAAAAGTCGATAATACTAGAGACGTTATTGTCAAGAAGATTTTTACATCAACTGATGCTGGACTTAAATATTTAGCATTAATTGTTTGTAAGTTATTAAAAATACCTTTTGAAAATTTTGAATTTACATTAGGTTATCCGGAAGTTAGTGTAAATGAAAATGTAGTTGATAGTAAGACTGATCTATTTATTCAGAATGATACAATAGTTGTTAATGTTGAAATAAACAATCAGAAAAAAAGAACGAATAGAAATAAGAATTATATGTACATCTGTCAATTGATTTTAAGACAGATAAAAGATCAGGAAAACTATTCAAAGCCACTTAAAAAGGTATATCAAATCAACTTGAATTCATTTGATGTTTCTAGAGATGGCAGATTCATAGTACGAAGCAAACTATTAGATGAAGAAACTCATGAAGAAATCCATAAGTTATTAGAAATTATTGATGTAAATCTTGCAAAATTGTCAAATCTAGATTATACTATAGTTAAAGAAGACAAAGGGTCTTTGGAAAATTTACTTTATCTTTTTGCAAGTAACGATAAAGAAAAGATTAAAGAAGTATATGATGGAGATGATTTAATGAATAAAATTATTGATGAAATTAAGAGCCAAGGAGATGATTTCGATAAGTTGTTATTCTATAATAGTGAATCAATTGAAAAAGGCGACTCTGAAGCTGAAGCATTTGAAGACGGTGAAGAGTCTGGTAAAAAGTCTATGATTTTGGAAATGCTTAGAAGAAATTATGATATTGATGAAATAGCTAGTATTTCTAAACTGCCAAGAGAGAAAATTGAAGAGTTCAGGTATAAACTATAATAATTCTTTTCAATTTTCTAATTAAAAAATCTCTCAGTAATAGAGGGATTTTTAAATGTTTTATTCATCAAACTTTGCATCAACGTAATATATTGGTCTTCCTTCTTTTTCATATTGTTTTTCAAAGTCTGTCATGATGTTACTTATTTTTCTTTCATCATGATGTAAATCTAAGCTTACTTTATTAAATGTATACCAATATCCAGATAATGTTTCTAGGGAATAAGCAAATAAACCTTTGTTATCGGTTTTTAAAATAATATGCTTATTCTTTTTAAATATCTTATCATATAATTTTAAATAACTTATGTGAGTAAATCTTTTTGATTCATCAATACCTTTTGGCCATGGTTCTGAGAATGTTAAATAAATTGTTGTTATTTCTTTTCCAAACATTTTATCTATGTTTCTTGCATCATCATTTATTAATTTTAAGTTTGGTATGTTTTGGCTTTTTAACTTTTCTGTTGCACTTACCATTTGAGATGGATAAAGTTCAAGCCCAATAAAGTTTGTATTCGGATACTTCTTTGCCATATTAATTATAAAATCTCCGCGACCCATTCCAAGTTCTAGGCTTATTGGATTTTTATTTCCAAATAAATCATGCCATTTATTCTTATACTTATATGGGTCTTTCACAAAGTATTTACTTTCACTAATTATTTTGTCTGCATTTTTAATATTTATATATTCCATATTGTCTCCTTCTTTCCTTAATAGTATAACATGATAATTTTATTTAGTAAATTGCAAAAAAGACTTAATTTAAAATAATATACATGCTATAATGGTTATAGGGGAGTAGTTTATAATGATACCACTTAGAGTTATAACAGATTATTCATTATTACATAGTTTAATTAAGGTACCTGACTTAATTAATTTTTTAGTGGAAAAAAATATTAAGGTATGTGGGATATGTGATGAAAATTTAAGTGGTTCAATTTATTTTTATGATTTATGCATAAATAATGGTATTAAGCCTTTGATTGGGTTATCTATAAAAATAGGTGAGTTTGAAGTACTTATTTATGCTAAAAATTATGATGGGTATAAAAATTTAATAAAGATAAATAGTTTAAAACAAGAAAAGTTAATAGAACTTGATGATTTGGAAGAATATATAGATAATGTTTTAGTAATTCTTCCAAGTGCAAGTGTGGGATTATATACTTGGTTTAAAGATAGATGTAAAGTATATTTTGGTTATATTAATCAAATAGAAAAAATAAATGTATATAAGTATAGTAGTGATTGTTTATATATAAAGAAAATAAAAACTTTAAAACAAGAAAGTGTTGATTATTTAAAATATTTGGATATGTTAAGAAAAGAAGCCGTACAAGAACATGATGAATATTTTGATATGAATATAGATAATACAAATTATGATAAGTTTATAAATGAAATAAATATAGAAATACCTAAAAATAATAGATATATACCAAAGTATAGAGATAATTCAAAAGAGTTTTTAAGGCTTCTTGCAAGCAAGGGACTTATGAAAAGATTAAATGGAAAAATTTCTAAAATTTATCAAGATAGACTTAATTATGAACTTAGTGTTATTGAAAAAATGGGTTTTGTTGATTATTTTTTGATTGTTTATGATTATGTTTTGTATGCTAAAAAAAATAATATATTGGTGGGTCCTGGAAGAGGTAGTGCAGCTGGTTCTTTAGTTAGTTTTGTCTTGGGTATAACAGAGATTGATCCGATTAAATATAATTTGATGTTTGAAAGATTTTTAAATCCAGAAAGAGTTACTATGCCTGATATTGATATAGATTTTGATGCATTAAAAAGAGAAGAAGTTATAAATTATGTAAAAAGAAAATATGGTGAAAAGAATGTAGCATTGGGTCTTACTTATACAACGCTAAAAGCTAAGCTTGTTTTAAGGGAAGTGGGCAAACTTCTTAATATTAGAGATGATTTAGTTGATAAATTTACTAAAGCTATAAAATATGATAAATTGAGTGTTAATTTGAGGGATGAAGTAGTTAAAAAATATTTAACTAATTATAAAGAATTAAAAGAGATGTTTAGAATATCTTTAAAGCTAGAAGGACTTAAGAAAAATACTTCGGTGCATGCTAGTGGTGTTGTTATATCAAGTGTAGAGCTAGATAAAATTATACCTGTTTTAAAAGATGGAGATAATTTAATTACTGGAATAACAGTAGATGAACATCTAGAGTCTATGGGGCTTCTTAAAATGGACTTCTTAGCTTTAAAGAATTTAACTACGATATCTAATATAATAAATAATATTGGTAAAAATGTTTTAAAAGATATAAAGTTTAATGAAAGTAGCGTTTATAAATTATTTAGTGATGGAGATACTGATGGGATTTTTCAATTTGAAACTAGTTTAATGAGAAACTTAGTAAGTAAGATTAAACCAACTTGTTTTAATGATTTGGTTGCATCAGTTGCCTTGGGTAGACCTGGACCAATTAATGAAGCTAATAGTTATGTTTTAAGAAAAAATGGTAAAGAGAAAGTATCTTATATAGATAATAGATTAAAAGGTATCTTAGAAGATACTTATGGAATTTTAATTTATCAAGAACAAATTATTGAAATACTTGGGTTAGTTGGTGGTTTTAAGTATTCTGAGGCAGACATAATAAGAAGAGCTATATCAAAGAAAAAGATAAGCATTATGAATGAATACCTTGAAAAGTTTATAAATGGTGCTATAAGTAATGGTTATAGCAAGGAAGATGCAACGAAGATATATGAATTAATTGTTAGATTTGCAAGTTATGGATTTAATAAGTCTCACAGTGTTGCTTATGCAATGGTTGCTTATCAAATGGCTTATTTGAAAGTGTTTTATCCAGAGTATTTCTTAATTGAGATGCTAAATAATAATACTGATAAACAAAGTAGTTATTTTGCATTTTTGAAAAGTCGTGGTATGATACTTATTAAACCTGATATAAATATAAGTAGGATTGAGTTTTATGTTAAGGGTAAAAATGTAATTATGCCAATGTGGCAGATTAAAGGGATAAATCGTGAGATTACTAGAAAAATAATTGATGTAAGAGGTAATGGTTTTATTGATTATTTTGATTTTGTTAGTAAGACACATGAATTTTTAGATAGCTCTTTGATAGAAGCGTTAATAAAAGCAAATGCTTTGAGGTCTTTAAAGTTAAATCAAAATACTTTACTTAATAATTTAGAGAGTGCTACAAATTATGGAGCTTTAAATGATGAGAGTGGTTTAATAAAAAAACCAGTGATTATTGAGTATCCAGAGTTTAGTGATAGTATTTTAAGAAGTAATGAATTAGATGCTTATGGATATTATTTATCGAATCATCCATCAAGTAATTTTAAGTGTTTTAAGATTGGGGATATAAATAAATATTTATTTAAGAATGTAAAATGTGTTGTTTTGGTTGAAAGAATAAATAAAATAAAGACTAAAAAAGGTGATGATATGGCTTTTATTAGGGCATCTGATGAATCAGGGTCTTGTGATTTTACTGTGTTTCCTGAAAAATTTGGGTTGTTAGATTCCTTAAAAGAAAATGATTTAATTGAAATTAGTGGTTCTGTATCAAAAAGGTTTGACAAAGTTAGCATAATAGTAAATAATATAATGAAGGAGGGTACTCATGAATAACGAATTAGTTAGATTTTTTAAAAGTATTAATTTTAGTGATGAGGTATTTAGTGATGCAATACTTGAGCGAGTTGTATTAAAGAAAAATGATAAAAAGTTTATAGTTTATATTAAAAATAAAGAAGTATTACCAATAAAAAGTGTTAATAATTTGTTTTTATGTGCTATGAATGGTATTAATGGTGATAAAAAATGTGATTGTTATTTAACTTATGATATGGTAAAAGAAGAGGATATTGTATCTTACTTAGATTATTTATTAGATGAAATAATTATAAGAAGACCATCACTTGTAAGTATTAAAAAAAGTAGAGTGGAAGTATTAAATGATACGATATATTTTCATGTGTTAAATGAATTTGAAAGAAATGATTTGTTGCATGAAGCTGAAGGGCTGGTTAAACAACTTGAAAGATATGGGCTTGGTCACAAAAGTATTGAAATTAATATTTCTTTAGATGAAAGAAAGAGTTTACAAGAAGAAATTGAGTTAGAAAAGGTTAGTGTAGCAAGTGAAAAAAAGGAAGAAAGTCCTATTATACTTGGGGTTCATAAAGATGGTGATGTAATAAAACTTAATAATATATTAGGTGAAGTTAAAAATATTATTGTGGAAGTTTATATATTTAGTAAGGAAGTAACGGAAAGACAAGGTAAAAAGGGACCGATATTTATTATGAACTTGAAAGTTAGTGATAAAACTGATAGTTATTTAATGAAGATTGTTAGATTTAATGAAGAAGAATTTAGTGTTTTAAATAAAAGGCTAAATGTTGGTTCGTGGTATAGAGTTCATGGTCATATGGAAATGGATGATTATTTACATCAAATGGTTATCAATGCAAGAAATATTGAGGCTATACCAAGTAAGGATATAAGTGTTAAAGATGATTATCCCGAAAAGAGAGTTGAACTTCATGCTCACACGATGATGAGTATGATGGATAGTGTTGTTCCAACTGCTGGTCTTGCTAAGTTTGCTATGAGTTTAGGGCATAAAGCAGTAGCTGTAACTGATCATAATTCTCTTCAAGCTTATCCAGATATTTATAATGCATTACAAAAAGCTAATAAGGGTAAAGAAGAAAAAGATAAGTTTAAGGCTTTGTATGGTGCAGAGTTGAATGTTGTTGATGTTGAATCAAATATTGTATTTAAAAATAAAGAGTTTCCTTTGTTTGATCAAGAATATGTTGTGTATGATACAGAAACTACTGGGTTAAATCCTGGGGTTGATCAAATGATAGAAATTGGGGCAGTAAAGGTTAAAAATGATGAAATAATTGATAGATTTGATGAACTTATTGCATGTGATAGACCTCTTCCAAAGATAATTACGGAACTTACTAATATAACTGATGAAATGTTAGTGGGTTGCGATTTGGAAGAAAATGTTACAAAGAGGTTCTTAGAGTTCTGTGGAGATTTACCTCTTGTTGCACATAACGCTGGTTTTGATATATCGTTTGTAAGTAAAGCTTGTAAAAAATATAATTTAGGTGATTTTAATAATACTGTTGTTGATACAATGGGCCTTGCAAGAAATATGTATCCAGATTGGAGAAATCATAAGCTTTCAACATTGGTTAGAAATTTAGATGTTGAATGGGATGAAGATAAACACCATAGAGCAGATTATGACTGTGAAGGAACGAGTAAATGTTTTTATAAAATGTTATATGAATTAAAAAGACAAGGTTATAAAACTACATTGGATTTAGAAAAATTAGCTGATAAGGAAAATGCAATTAAGTTTGCAAGACCATTTCATTTAACTGTTATTGCTAAAAATCCGGTTGGATTAAAGAATCTATTTAAAATAATTAGTCTTGCTAATACTAAATATTTATATAAAGGTAAAGATGGTAAGATACCTAGAACTGATTTAATGGAATTAAGGGAAGGTTTAATTATTGGTTCTGGTTGTGTAAATGGTGAAGTTTTTGATAAAGGCTATGGTTTGTCTGATGATGACTTAAAAGACTTAATGAATTTTTATGATTATATTGAGGTTCAACCATATTCTGCATGTACTCATTTAATTGGGGAAGATAAAAAGTTTCATAATATTATGGAATATAATGGTTATGTTTCAAGACTTGTTAAGACCGCTAAGAGTATGGGGAAACTTGTTTGTGCAACTGGAGATGTTCATAATTTAAGACCAGATGATTTGATTTATCGTAAAGTTATAGTTCATCAAAAAACTAATGGTAAGATTCATCCTTTAAATAGAGAAGGATTAGAAATACCAAATTTGTATTTTTTAACAACACAAGAAATGTTAGATGCTTTTTCATTTTTAGGTGAAGATTTAGCTAAAGAAATTGTTATTACAAACACTAATAAGATTGCTGATATGGTTTCCCATTTACAAATTATCAGGGATAAGTTGTATACACCAGTTTTAGAAAATAGTGCCGAAGTTACTAAAGAAATGGTTTATAATAAAGCTCATGAAATATATGGAGATCCACTTCCTAAGAATATTGAAGAAAGATTGGAAGCTGAACTTGCTGGTATTATTGGTGGTGGTTATGACGTTATTTATTTGATTGCGGAAAAACTTGTTAAAAAATCAAATGAAGATGGATATTTTGTTGGCTCACGTGGTTCAGTTGGTTCAAGTTTAGTTGCAACAATGATGGGTATTACTGAGGTTAATGGACTTCCTCCGCATTACGTGTGTCCAAAGTGTAAAAAGTCATATTTTGAAGATGAGAATGGTGAGAGTCTAGCTAGTATTTATCCATCTGGTTATGATATGCCTGATAGAACTTGTGAATGTGGAACTAAGTTAAAAAAAGAAGGACAAGATATGCCATTTGCAACATTCCTTGGATTTAAGGCTGAAAAAGTACCTGATATTGACCTTAATTTCTCTGGGGATAATCAAGCTGATGCTCACAATCATGTTAAGGTATTATTCGGTGAAGATCATGCTTATCGAGCTGGTACTATTTCGACGGTTGCTGATAAAACAGCGATTGGTTATGTTAGAGGTTATTGTGAAGATAAAGGAATTATTTTAAATAATACAGAGATTGAGAGAATTGCTATTGGATGTACTGGAGTTAAGAGAACTACTGGGCAACATCCGGGGGGTATAATAGTTATTCCTCAGTATATGGATGTATTTGATTTTACACCATATCAATATCCTGCAGATGAACCAGATAGTACTTGGTATACAACACATTTTGATTTCCATGCGATTCATGATAATGTTTTAAAACTTGATATACTTGGTCACGATGATCCGACGATGCTTAGATATTTAGGAGATACAACAGGAATTGATATAAAAGAAGAAATCCCTTTTGATGATCATAATATTATTAGTTTGTTTACTTCACCGAAGGCTTTGGGTGTTACGGAAGAACAAATTTTATGTAAAACTGGAACTCTTGGTATTCCTGAGTTTGGTACAAATTTTGCAATTAATATGTTACTTGAAATAAAACCAACTCATTTTGCAGATTTAGTTAAGATTGCAGGGCTTTCTCACGGTACCAATGTATGGCAAGGTAATGTGCGTGATTTAATTGTTAATAATGTTGCATCATTTGATCAAGTTGTTGGCTGTCGTGATGATATCATGGTTAGTTTAATTAATTATGGGTTGGATCCATCTCGAGCTTTTAAAATATCTGAGTTTGTTCGTAAAGGAAAAGCTAAGAAAGAACCTGATACATGGCTTGAACATGTAGCTTATATGAGAGAATTTAGTGTACCTGAGTGGTTTATTGAGTGTTGTAGAAAAATTGAGTATATGTTCCCGAAGGCTCATGCTTGTGCATATGTAATGATGGCTTATAGGGTTGCTTGGTTTAAAGTTTATTATCCACTTTATTATTATTCTGCATTCTTTAGTATAAGAAGAAGTGATTTTGATGTTAATGCAATGCTTAAAGGTTATGATGGAATAAAACGTAGACTTATTGAAATAAAAGAAAAAGGTTTTGGAGCTAGTGCAAAAGAACAAGCAGTTGGAGATACTTTAGCTGTTGCACTTGAGATGCTTGCACGAGGATTTACTTTTAAAAATATTGATATTACGAAGTCACTTGCTAAAACATTTTATATAGATGAAGAAAATAAGTGCTTGTATTTACCATTTATGGCTGTTGATGGTTTAGGTGAAAACGTTGCAAATAAGATTGTTGAAGAAAGAGATAAGAAACCATTTTATTGTGTAGAAGATTTTCAAAATAGAGGTAAAGTTAATCAAACAACAGTTAATGCATTAAGAGAACTTGGAGTATTTAAGGGTATGCCTGAGTCTGCTCAACTTAGTTTATTTTAGATGATTATTATAAATTTTTAATTATATTTTTAATATTGGGTTTTATAAAGATAATAAGTTGGAATCATTAAAGAGTAAAATGTAGGATTAATTTCTTACATTTTTTTCTTTTGTTTACGGGAAAAATATGTCGCTAGAAAATGTCGCTTTTTTGGCGACCTTTTTTAATATATTATATGTTATTATATTAGTGTTGAAAGAAAGAAGTTTAACAAAAATAAATTGTATTGAGTTGACAAAATGAAAATAAAATGTTATTATTGAGTTGTCCTTGAAATACTAAGGATGTAGATATTATTATCTACCTGATAAATGTATCTCGCTAAGTGAGAGTCGCGTGTAATAAATTATCTTGCATACAACTCAATATATAACATATTGGGTTTTTCTGTATAGTTTTAAGGTTTGATGCAAATAATACTTGAAGAAAATAACAATTTATTTTATAATTAATATAGAGTAGAAGGAGAAGTTATATGAAAAAAAGTACAAAAATAATGATAATATGTTTGGCATCTGTAATATTTGTATTGTTACTAGTGCTAGGAATTACTAAAGCTTTTATGAAACCAATTGAACAAGGAGGAAACATAACTGAAGTAAGTTTAAATAGTTGTGCCAAAATAAAACTTACTAGTACAAGTAATGTTAATTTATCTAGTAGTTATCCAATGTCAAGAAACAAAGGATTACAAACAACGCCATATAAATTTACAGTAACTAGTTATTGTGATTCATATGTAGGTTTTAATTTATATATAGCAACATTAAGTACAAATACAATAGATGCAAAATATGTAAGATATATATTAACTGAAACAGGTACAAAGAATGTAATACAAGAAGGAATATTGTCATCTGCAACAAATGGAGTAAGTGATTTTACTGATACTGAAAAAACAGAATTAAATACAGGTTTAAAAGGAACCTATGGTAGTATTTATAAAATACATAGTGAAAATATTCCTTTAAAAGGATCTAAAAGTTTTGATATTTACTTATTTTTAGATGGAGATGTTGCTGATAATAGTACTATGGGCAAGACATTTAAGGCAGGAGTAGCAGTTAAGTCTTATGAAAGAGAAGCTGATCCAACATCACTAGCAGATTATGTAAAATCATTATACACAGGAACGCAAGGAACTAATAGTATCTATTATCATGATGCAAGTCTAACAAATGGAGCAGGAGATAACTCATATAGATATGCAGGAGCAAGTGATCAAGTAAATAACTATGTATGTTTTGGAAGTACACAAAGTCCATGTCCAGCAGATAACTTATATAGAATAATCGGAGTATTTGGAGACCAAGTAAAACTAATTAAATCAGATTATGCAACAAGTACATTATTAGGTAATGATGGAGATTATAAACAAGCATATACAGCTACAGGGTATACTTCTTCAACTTATAAAGGAAATAATTTAGCCAATATAGCAGCATATACATGGAATTATAAAAATAATACAACAATAAATAGTGGAAAAGGATCAAATACATGGAGTACAAGTTTGTTAAATAAAACAAATTTAAATAAAAACTTCATAACAAATATAGGAGCAGACTGGGCAGCTAAAATAGCAGACACAACATGGAAGGTTGGAGGAAATACATTTGTAAATGTAGCGATTCATCCAGCTAAAACAGCATATCAAAATGAAATAGTAAGTCCAGTAACAACAAATACAACAGATAATGCAACAACATATAGTGCAAAAGTTGGATTAATGTATGCAAGTGATTATGGATTTGCAGCAGCACCAAGTGCATGGACAACTCAATTAAATTCTTATAATGGCGAAGCCATTAAAAATGTTAATTGGATGTATATGGGGCTTGTGGAATGGACGATTTCCCGTCGTGCGGACAATGCCTATAATGTGTTCCTTGTGAATAGTACTGGCGACGTGGACAACAACTCTGCGACTTATGCGTACGGGGTGCGCCCAGTCTTCTATCTCTCATCTTCCGTGAACTATGCATCGGGAAGCGGCACAGCCGCTGATCCGATTTTGGTAAACTAGGATCGAACATGCCTGTCTAGCGCGTCCGCGTGCTAGGTCAGGCCGGGTGAAAAACAAGTGCGAAGGTAAGAAATTGGCGTGGTTGAAGACCCCAACTGCCGCATCTCGCGGTTTGTGTGATGAGAGGCATCGGTGCTGAGTTATCAACAAAAATATGTAAAATAATAGGCATTTAATAGTAGTTTATTTAATGTAAGACCTAAGAAGTTAAGGTAATCTTGTGGATAAATTTCCCATAATTAGACCTAATTAGAGTAAACTAATGCTTCGGGAAAGGACAAAGTCATTAATAGAATAGAAAGGAATGAAAATGAATATAAGATATTTACCAATAGGTAGTGTAATAAAACTTAAAAATAATAATAAATCAATAATGATAACAGGTTACTACTCTGTAGAATATGCTAGAGATTTAGAAATATATGATTATTCTGGTTGTGCATATCCTGAAGGAGTAATGATTAAAAGTAGTTGTTGTTCATTTAATCAAAGTGATATTAAAGAAGTATTGTTTGAGGGTTATAAAACAGATGAATATAAGACTTTAACTAATGGGTTAAATGAAATAGATGAAGAGATAATGACAGGTGGCGAGCCACAGGAGATTGTACTTGATGAGTTAGATAGCGATAAAGAAAAGGTAAATGAAGTTAAATCATTTAAACATTATACTTTTGATGAAAATGGAAAGTTAATTTTGTGAAATTGTTGATTTTTCATAAAATAAGCCTTATAATAATTGTTTCAAAGGGAGGAATGATAATATGAAAGCTATTGATGTTGCAAAATATTATTTATCGAAAGATATTAATAGAGAACTTTTTAATAATAATATAATTGTTAAAAATGATAGAAAATCTTATGAAGGAAATGTTAGATTAAATAAATATTTATTCTTAACTCAAGTTGTCTATATTGCAAAATATGGAAAAGAGTTATTTGATGATGATTTTGTTGCTTATATAAATGGTCCTGTAATAAAAGATATTGTAATTAATTTTCAACATATTCCAAGACTAAAAGATGAAGTAAATATTTTGCCTGAAACTAAAGTTTTTTTAGACAAAATATATGATTCTTTAAAAAATGCTTCTTGTGAAGAATTAATTGATATAACACATGAAGATCCAGAGTGGATTAGATTGAGTTCTAATACCTATAATGCACCCAAAATGAACCTTGTAAAGAATGCAGAAATATATAAAAAGAGATATAAAGGATTAATTGAAGCTTTAGATTTATGATTTTAAAATCAAATTTACAGGTGGGTCAAATATTATGGTTAAAGGTTAGATATCAAATAGATGTAGTATCGGATGTTATACATCCTATGTTAATTGCAAAGATTGAAGATGATTTTATTGAAGTTATTGCAATTGATAAAACTTTTGGAAAAATGCAGTGCTTATATCATGATTATAATTTTTATATAAATTCAAAAAATCCAAAAGAATCAGTAATTTATGAAGATAGTTATGCACAATTAAATACTAAAATTACAATTGAATTGACTGATGAATTAAAAAATAGTAGAAAAACTGAAACAAAACTTTCGTCAAATAAATTAAATGAATTATTAAATGAATATGAAATTTATCAAAAGACACATAATCTAGATGAAGCAAGAATTGTATATATGACAAAAGATGAATTATTAAAATTAAATCCTGATATAAAAAATAAAATTACAAATTAGGTACTTATAGAGCGAAAGCTCTTTTAATTTTGGAAAAAATATAGTAATATATATGCGTGGTGGTATATGTGAAGAAAGTATTAGTTACTGGTGGAGCCAGAGGGCTTGGTAAAAGTATTTGTCATATGTTTGATAAACATGGTTACATGGTTATAATTAATTATAACCATAGTGAGGCTGATGCTATTAAGTTAAGAGATGAACTTAATAATGCTTTAATATATAAGGCAGATGTATCTAATGAAGAAGAAGTTAAGGATATGTTTGATGCAATAAAAAAAGATGTTGGTAATATAGATTGTATTATAAATAATGCTGGTATATGTAAAGATAATATATTGAAGGATAAAGATAGTGATGAATTTTTAAGTGTTTTAAAAACTAATTTGGTTGGTACTTTTTTAGTATGTAAATATGGAAGTAAGTTAATAAATGAAGGAAATATTGTAAATGTTGTAAGTAATAATATATATAATGGAAGTTATATAGAAAGTGTTGATTATGATGCTTCTAAAAGTGGGGTTGTAAGTCTTACACATAATTTTGCTAAAGAGTTTGCACCGTTTATTCGTGTTAATGCTGTTGCACCAGGTTGGATTGATACTGACATGAATAAAGATATGATGACTTCTTACAAGAAAAGTGAAAGTGACAAGATTTTACTTGGACGTTTTGCAAATGCAAATGAGGTTGCTGATGCTATATATTTTCTTGCAAGTAATACATATGTTAATGATTGTATATTAAAAATAGATGGAGGAATTAAATAATGGATGATATATTTAAAAAAATAGATGAAGTGTGTTTAGAAAATAGTAAGAAGGTACTTAATGCTTTTTGGAAAGAAAATTTAAGTGAATCTGATTTTAATAGCACAACTGGATATGGTTATGGAGATGTGGGTAGAGATAAAATAGAAAAAATTTATTCAGATATATTTAAAAGTGAAGCATCACTTGTTAGAAATCAATTTATTTCTGGTACTCATGCAATATCTACATGTTTATTTGCATTACTTAGACCTGGGGATATATTATTATCTATTACAGGTAAACCATATGATACACTTGATAGTATAATTGGTTTTAATGATAATAAGTCTAGTTTAAAAAGTTTTGGTATTGGTTATAGACAAGTTGATTTAATAGATTCTAATTTTGATTATGATAAAATTAAGAAATCACTAGAAAGTGAAAAAATAAAAGTAGTAGAAATTCAACGTTCAATTGGGTATAGTAATAGAAATACTATTTCAATTGAGAGTCTGGAAAAAGTAATTAAGTTTATTAGAAATGTTGATAAAGATGTAATAATTATGGTTGATAATTGTTATTGTGAGTTTGTTGGAGTAAGGGAACCTATTGAAGTTGGAGCAGATATATGTGTTGGTTCATTAATTAAGAATCTGGGAGCTGGTATATCTGAAAATGGAGCCTATATCACTGGAAGAAAAGATTTGATTTATTTATGTAGTGAAAGGTTAAATATGCCTGGGGAAGCTTGGGATGTTGGTCCAAGTTTAAATGCTAATAAAATGTTTTTGAAGGGTTTGTATTTTGCTCCATCAGTTGTTGCTAGTGCTTTAAAAACTAATGTCTATGCAGCATATAAATTGGAAAAAATGGGTATTAATGTAAGTCCTAAATATAATGAAGATAAAAGTGATATAGTATTAAAGGTTATATTTAATGATAAAGATAAATTGATTAAGTTTGTATCTTTAATACAAAAAAATAGTGCAATAGATGCTTCTGTTTATCCGATTCCATCGAAGATGCCTGGATATGATGATGAAATAATTATGGCTTCGGGGTCATTTACTCAAGGTTCATCAATTGAATTATCATGTGATGGACCAATAAGAAGTCCTTATATTGCATATTTGCAAGGTAGTTTAACTTATGAATATGGTAAAATTGCGATTGATAACATTATTAATGAATTAAGTAAATAAAATTATTGTTGTGAAAAGTGTATACTTAAATTAAAGTGTACACTTTTTAACATTTTATGATTTACTTTAAAAAAACTTCAACTATGCTAATTTTAAAAATTTATCCCCTTTTTTGCAAAAAGAAGCCCAAAAATGCTGGAAATATGCAAAAAAAGCCTCAAAAAATGAAAAATTTGCGATTTGCTCTTTTTAGATTGCTTCTTGTATAATGCTTTTCATGGAGGAAAAATTTATGAAAAATTTTAAAGGCAATTTCAGTTTGATGCGAGATAAGCCTTTTAAGAAGCTATTTAATGATAAAGAAATATTTTCTGATTTTATGAAAAGTGCATATGAATTTTTAAATATTGATGAAGTTTTTCACTTAGATAGTTTGAATAGTCAGGTACTTATTTCAGGTGGTAACATAAAAGTAAAAGACTTCTTTAGTGATGTGTTTGCAGTAGCTGGTGATAGATTAATAATTTTGGAAGCTTATAACAGTTACAAAATTTACGAAGAGACAAAGTCGTTTTGTTATGCATCTAGAGTATATGGCAGTCAGCTTATGGAAAAAGAGTTTTATAATTCTACGAAGAAAGTACTTTGTATCAATATTGTAAATGGAAAACCTAAGACAAGTAAAACCAAGCTAGTAGAAACATATCGTATGAGTGATGGAGTAGAGATATTAGATTGTGACCCGATAATATTTGTTACAATATATCTTGACAATATTCGTAATAAGCTGTATACTCAAAGTGAACAGAAATTTATTAAGTATTTAAGAGTGCTTTCTTCAACAACTCTAGAGGAAGTAAAAAAAATAGTGAAAGGAGATAAGATAATGAACAAAACAGTGGATTTTATTAATAAGTTTTTTACAACGCCAGGGAATACTAGAAAGGATAGAATAGAAAGTGATTTAGAAACAGCACGTCATCATGGAATGAGTGAGGGTGTTGCCATTGGTGAGAAAAAAGGATTGGAACGTGGTAAAAAAGAAGGAATAGCTATCGGAGAAAAAAATGGCGAAATAAATAAAGAAAATCAGATAATTTATCACTTATATTCCAAAAACTATAGTATTCAAAGTATATCTGATACATTAGATATACCAGTGGAAGAAGTTCAAAAAAGATTAACTCTTGAGAAAAAATAAAAATTATAAGTAGGGTCGGCCGGATCCGAAATTGGTCTGTGGAGGGAGAAATCCCTTTGAAGCAGAAAAGAACTGCCGTGAGGTAGTTCAAATTTAATTTGGTATTTGTATAAATTGAATATTTAGTTTTAACTTAGCTTGTTCATTCATAAAAGATGCGTTTGTATCTTCTTCATTTGTCATCTTGCTATTGCTAGAATCATCCCATTTTACATAAATTCGGATGGTTGTTAAGTTAACATTATCTATTTTATATATATTATCTGTAATACTTTGACCATTGTTAATAGCAATTTTTTCGCCGCTATTAACGGTGTAGCCAGTTACGATTAAATCAGTAACTGAACTTGTTGCATCAACATCTGGTGTTATTGTATAACTAAATGATACATCGACTTGTGAAGAGTCAATTATTAAATCAACATATCCTTCACTAGTAGGTGCTATTACATCCGGTGCAATATGTTCAGTTCCAAGAAATGTGGGTGTAAGTTCAGCACTCGTGCTTGAGTTGTTTCTGACATCTTGATTATTAACTAAAATGTGCCATCTCGCAACTGACATATTTGTTTTTCCTTCTAAACTTGTGTTGTATTTAGCATAAGTTTCATTAATCGTCGAAAAACAGAATAACAAAGAAATAATGGCCACTAACAAAGTCATTTTTCGAACTACATTCACATTTCATCACCTTATCTTTTAAAAATTATACCATAAAAAAGTGTCTAGTACAATGTCTAATGGTTAAAATTCATTGAACACTTAAATTCATTTGTGATAAACTAAAGATGAGGAGTAATATTATGGCTAAAGAAGTAATTGTAACCGCAGATACAATAAAGAAAAGAAAAAAAGCTTTTTTAAAAACTAAAGTAGTAATAGGTTTATTAATCTTAGTATTTTTACTTATTTTCACAATCTTAGGTATTGTATTTAATGTAAATAAGTTCACAATTACTCTGGACAATAAACTCCAAGATGAAAAAGGAATAATTTTATATTCTAATCCAAATGAAAAAGCTCATCAAAGAAAATTATTTGCTAGTGCTTTAAATGATATGGATAATATTTCATATGATTGGATACCTAAAGATGTTCATACTTCATCAAATGGCGGAAGTCACAATGGCGATAATTACATTGCTTACACATTTTATATTGAAAATGAAGGCGAAGTTAGTGTTAATTATTGGTATTCAATTATCATTGATGATGTTATAAAGAGAGTAGATGAAGCTGTTAGAGTTATTGTATTTTTAAATGATGAAGAAACAGTTTATGCAAAAATAAATAATGAGACTGGTGAAGCTGAGAAAAATACTGAACCTTTTTATAAAGATGATGTGGTAGTTTTAAAATCACGAAATGATTTTAAAGTAGGAGATGTAGATAAATTTACAATTGTTATCTATTTAGAAGGTGATGATCCAGATTGTTTAAATGACATAATCGGTGGAGAAATAAAAATGCACATGGAAATTAGGGAGGAACATTTAGATGAATAAGAAAAGTAAGAAACGTAAAAAACAAGAAAAAGAAATAAAAAAAATATTCTTATTATTACTTATTCTTTTTACCGGAGTTTTTTTAGCAAGTTCTACTTATGCATGGTTTACGGTAAATAGAATAGTTTATGTTGATTCCCTAAAGGTTCGTGTTGAAGCTCAAGGTGGAATCGAAATATCAGCAGATGCCAAAACATTTAAATCATATGTCTCAAGCGAAGATTTAATTCAAGCTCCAGCAACATATAAAACAAGCATAAATCAACTTCCAGTAAAATTAGAACCAGTTTCTACTGCTGGGGGGCTTGAAAATGGTAAATTAATGTTGTATTATGGTAGTGTTACTAATAATATTAATGGTGATTATGTATTAAATGCATCACGTGAAATTGAAAGTAGTAATAATGCTGATGGAATGTTCATAGCTTTTGACATATTCTTAAAAAGTAATAAGGATACTAAGTTATATTTAACTCCAGAATCTGGAGCTAGATATGTCGGTGATAAACTACCAGGTATAGAAAATGCAACTAGAATTGCCTTCGTAGTTTTAGGAAACACAGTATCAAATGCAAATCCTGATTTTGTTCAAAATCTAAATAATGCCACATTAAATGATGTATACATCTGGGAGCCAAATTATGATGTTCACAATGAATATGGTATCAAACATGCTCAAGATGTTTATGGAATTACTGTTGGAAAAGAAAACAATCAACCTGTTTCTTATGATGGAATAGCCAGTGCGGTTAAAAATGTTTACGTAAATCAAGCAAATCAAGTTAATTATCCAAATCTATTTAGAAAAGTAAACGTTAGTTATTTGACTCCAGCTAATTTTATCAATAACAAAGAAATATTTTCCATTAATAGTGGTATTACTAAAATAAGATTATACGCATGGCTTGAAGGTCAAGATGTTGATTGTGAAAATAATTCAGCTGTTGGTAACTTAGACTTCAAATTTCAATTTAGTACAAATCCATCATAATTAAGGAGTTTTAATATGAAAGCAAAAATATTTCAAAATAAGAATATCAAAATACATTTTATTTTAATAAGTATATGTATTATATATTTAGGTTTTAATATTTTTACTTTCTTTTTTACTTTCGGCGAAAATATAACTAGAATTAGTTCAAATACGGTTTTATCAGGAAGAAGTGGAATAACTGATAATGTTGTAACAGTTGATAATGAAGAGGCAGATTATTATTACTACATGGGGCAAAACTATACTGATTCAGATGGTACGATGCCAACAAAAGTAAATAAAAACATATATAATGATTCAAATTTAATCAAAGTTAAGATTACTTATTCGAGCGTTGATAGGAATTCAAATTTTAAAGGCTATGTTTCAAATACAGAATTACAAGATACTTATGTTTATTATAGTGTTTATCCCATAGTGGATGGCTATGTAACTATTGAACTTATTGATAACCCATTTGTAAATAGACCAGATGATAAAGGCTTCAATGGATGGACAACAAATTATCCCGGAGCAAAAATATCTTATGATGATACATATTATACAAGGTATGTAAAGGTGCCTGTTAGTGATACAACAACTGATATTGATATAACGATGCATGCTAGTTGGCTAGATGCTAATGTTGAAGTAATTACAAACTCATGGAATAACTTAAGTAATTTTGATTCAAAGACAATGAAAAAGGTAAGTGTTGTTTATACTGAAATAACGTATGGAGATTTTGATATGAGCGGTTATTACAAAGCTGTTAAAATTAATTATTGGGGCAGCTGTCGTGGCTATTATAATCAAAATGGTAATTATCAAAATGGATGGTGTACCTGTTTTAATAGTGATGGATGTACTTACTATTCTTATATAACAAATGAAAATTATAAAGATGGTCAAGATTATTATGAGCTCGTAAATAATAATATGACTTTAGTTGATCCATCTACTTTAGATAGACCAATCATTTCAACTGAAGAAAAAGAAAATCCTAATCTAGGAATAGATGCAAACATGTCTGCTTATTATAAAAAGGTAACAATTTCACGTTATGCAAGCATCGAAGGATTATATGACATAAATGGAGTTTTACAAACAGGTACTTGTAATACAAACGGAGGCTGTACTCTTTATGAGTTAGTTCAATATTATGATGATGCTGGCAACGAAAATAAATATCAAGAAGAAAATGAATATTATTATTTGCCAACTCGAGATACCAATATTGCAGTTTTAACTAATTCTATATCTAGTCGTTGGTCAAATGTTAATAAACCTTTTACTGTAACAAGTTTACACAATGGAATAGATTATCGTAATAATGCTACATGGAATTTAAGAACTGGTGCTTGGAATGGTATAAGTGTCTATGCTTATAATGATTTAACACTAGAAAATGTTAAAATAAATTATGGGAGTTCTTTAACTAATTCTAAATCAGATACACCAGGTGATACAAATTCTATCGGTAGCTTTTATGGTAATTGGCACAATGTAAAATTAGGTCGTGGTATAATTCAAAATGGAACAAATGCATCATTTGATTCAGTTCTTGGTGGTTCTAATTCTGCGACAGGTTCTAGAAATAAAGAAACAAAATATAAATTAATTATTGAATCTGGTTTTTATAATAGTATTTCATTATCTAATGGCGGTATAAATCAAAATTCATCTAGTTATATCAAGGCTAAAGGTTTATATGGTAATGATTATGATAAAGTATTAAAAAATAATGATAATTTAGTAATTGCTTATGCATCAAGTGGTTCATGGGGTGGAATCTATTACACAATTGATCCGGTTGATATTGGTTTTGATTTAATAGTTCGCAGTGGCTCTTTTGGAAAAAACAAATATGACGCTTATGCTGGAATTTACATAGGTGGACGTGGTTGGGGAACTCATTATACATCAAGACGAGTAAAATATGAAGGAGGTTACACTTATAATTTAATCGGGGGACCAATCACTGGAACAAACAGGAGTAACTATAATGATTCTTATATGTATATAACTGGTGGCGAAATTGATATGGTCATTGGTGGAGCTGGTCAAACTGCAACATATGGCAATCGTATTGTTCAAATGACTGGTGGAACAATTAACTATAGTGTTTTCGGCGGTTCTAATGGATATGAAGCTGGTAATGGCGAAGGTACCGTTAATGGAAGTGCATATATTTATGTCGGTGGAAAAGCTATAATTGGTAAAAGTGAATATGTTAATAATAAGAATGAATTATATGGAGCAACTGCTGGTAACATATTTGGTATAGGTAATGGAAATAGTTCGTATGACACAATTGGTTCAAGTGATGCATCAGTTATTATAATTAATGATGAAGCTCAGATAAATAATGATGTTTATGGTGGAGGTAATTTTTCATCAGTAGGTGTAAGTAGTACAAAATCAAGCACAACAACAGATATTGAAATCCTTGGAGGAACAATTTATGGTTCTTTATATGGTGGAGGAAATAAAAACGGAAGTGGTTCATCAAGAAAAAGTGCCACTGTTACTATTAATATGTATGATGGAGACATCTATGGTGGTTTATATGGTGGTGCCAATCAAAAGGGAACAATTTATGGAGATATAAATATTAATATTTATGGAGGAACAATTCATTCATCAGTTTATGGTGGAGGTCTAGGTGGATATCAAAGTTCATCAAGTCCTGGTACTTTCGTTGGTAATAATGTCAATATAGTTATAGGTAGAGATGATTATGATACAATACCAGTTATTAATTCAGTTTATGGCGGAAGTTCATTTGGTTCAGTAAATGGAACTTCGAATAATGGAAGTGCTTCAGATTACAATACAAAAGTCACGGTAAACAAAGGAAAAATTACTAATGTCTTCGGTGGTGGTCAAGGAAATGATACATATACTCCGAAGGTTTATGGTGATATTCTTGTTACAGTAAATAATGGAGAAATAACTAATGTCTTTGGTGCAAATGATGTATCAGGTATGCCAAGTAAATCAGTTAAAGTCCTTGTAAATAATGGGGTAATCCAAAATGTTTATGGCGGTGGTAATAAAACAAATCTTACAACTAGTGATGTAACAATAAATGATGGAAACATAACTAATACGTTTGGTGGATCAAATGAAACTGGTGATGTTATAACATCTAATATTATAGTAAATGGAGGAATACTTTCTAATATTTATGGTGGAAATAATATCGGAGGAAGTACTAAAACAAGTAATGTTACAATAAAGGGCGGAAATACCACTAATGCATATGGTGGAGGTAAGCTTGCAACAACAGATACAACAAATATTACTGTAACAGATAACGCTATTATAACTAATACTTATGGTGGTGGTGAAAGTGCTGACGTTACAACTGTATCTAATGTTTCCATAAATAATGGAGTAGTTTTAAATACATATGGTGGATCAAATGTCACTGGTACTGTTACAGAATCAATAGTTAATGCAACTGATGGAAAATCATCATATATCTATGGTGGTAACAATGCCGGAGGAACTACTTCAATAACTAATGTAACAATTGATGGAGTAAATGTAAAAGAAGTTTATGGCGGAGGTAACAAAGCAAATACTAATACAAGTAACATCACAGTTAATAATGCATCAAAAACTATAGATTATTGTTTTGGCGGAGGTCGTGAAGCAAGTGTAGATACAACCAATGTCTTAGTAAATGGAGGAAGTATCAAAGAAGTATATGGTGGGTCAAATGTCACTGGTACTGTAACAAATTCAAATGTAAATGTTGCATCCAAGTTACAAGATACACCACAAGTTTTAGCAAATATAACATATACTCTAGAAGCAACAACTTGGCAAAGTACTGAATATCCAACCTTAGCAAAAATAAAAGTTGAACTTGTAAATAACACAAATTCATCAATAACTCATTATAATGGTTCATTATATATTCCTGATTCTAAATTATTTACAAATTATTCATCAACTGCAATTACTGAAGAAGATTTTACATATTCATTTAATGAAAATAACATCTATTATGGAACAAATCCAATACCAGCTAACTCATCAATTTCTTTTGAAATCGAAGTCTTATCGAAAGCGTCAGTATCTGAATTTACATTATCTCATAAATTTGAAGGAAGAAATGGAACAAATTCATATGTTGATAAAACTGGTGAAAAGATTATTTATGTTTACGGTGGTAATAATGTTGGTGGTAAAACCGTAAATTCAAGTGTTTTAATTGATGATGGAAACATAACAAATGTTTATGGTGGAGGAAATGAAGCTGTTACTGATAACCCAGTAGTTAAAATAAGTGGAGGTAATATTTCTAAAAATATATATGGCGGAGGTAATCAAGCAATTGTTACCAACAGCACTAATGTTTCTGTTATAGGTGGATCTATTGGTGGTTCTGTTTATGGCGGAGGTAATGGTCAAACTGCGATTGTAAATAAAAATACTTTAGTAAATATATCTGATAAAGCAAATATTACAAAACATGTTTTTGGTGGAGGTAATGCTGCAGCAACTGGAAACTCCGAGAATGATAATTCAACATCAACTGTAAATATAGCAGGTGGTACTATCAAAGGTTCTGTTTATGGCGGAGCAAATACATCAGTTGTTTATGGTGAGGCTTTTGTAAATATTGGTGAAAATGTAATAAGTGATAAAACATTAACTAAATCTGATATAGATATTGCTGGTACAATATTTGGTGGTGGTGAAGCTAATGAATCAGGTAGTGAAATATACGATTACTCATTTATTAGTGTAACTGTTGGAATAAATATTAAAATTGATGGAAAAGGTTATGATAATTTTGCAATGCATGGTTCAATATTTGGTTCAGGAAATGCATCAAGTACCACAGGTTATAGTTATATAAATATTGATAACTATGGAACATTTGATAATTATCAAAAAAATATATCAATTCAAAGAGCGGATATTGTAACAATTAGCAATAGTGCGATTGAATTATACGGAGCAACGGATAGAACTAATGAATATTCAGATGTTTTATTTACAATAAGTCGTGTTAAAAATTTAAAACTTAAAAATAATTCAACATTGTTCTTACAAACTGGTTCAAACTTACTTGAACACTTCAGCAGTTTAGTAGATGTAGATGGAAATGAAATTTTAGCAAGTGTAGATATTTCTGATGATGGAACCGTTACTAAAAATGTTAATAATAGATTATATATGCTTGAAGGAAAGAATCTAAATGTTGCTACTAATGAACAAGTTACTCAATATGGTGAAGTATCTGGTATGACTTTCTTTGGTATGTATAAACTTAATGCAAGTAAAAATGCTATTACAGCTTTATATAATCCAAAATATGAACAAGGTAGTAGTGTTTCAAATAGTGATGCCTATGCATTCATGAGTGGGTCTTATGTTCTTGGTCTTCATCAAACAAATCATGATATCAAAATAAATGGGTTCTATAGTAACTTTATTCCTGAAGATAATTCGGAAGTTATAAAAGTTGATTATATAAATCCAATACCAGAAGATTCAAACTATTACATGTGGGTTATCGGAGAACAAGTTGCATCATATGAAATAACCTTAACAGCATCAAAATATTTAACCCTTGGTACTGTTGAACTTCCACTTAGAAATAATTACAATGCAAATAGTGTATTTTCAATAGTTGGTTTTAACTATGATGGGTTAGATTCATCAGTATCTTTCATAGATGAAGCAGATGTTCCAAGAATTGCAAGTAATCCCGAAGATGCTGATAAAATAATGGGCTTAAGTGTTAAAAATGGATCTGGTTTTATTACAAAAGGAACATTATCTTTCTTAACAGGAACTAATGATAATTTAAAAGGTACTAAAGATTTTGAAAGAGAAAATACAACTAGTGTTCCAAGTTTAGTATTTTATTTGTATCACTCAAAGAACTTACAAACATCTGGTAACATGGGTTCAGTAATTGTATCAATGTTAGTTACAACAAAGGTGGATGATTTAAATAGTAAAGTAGAAAGAGTAAATGTTATAATTAATTTAACCAGAGCTTTATATAATACTAATGAATATGAAGCAACTATTGCTCCATCAAAGCACTATGAAATGTTTGCAACTAGTGATGTTCGTATTACTAATAATAGTTCATTTTCAACATATTATTCATTATATATGCCCAGTGATACTACTCCATATAAAGAAGGATATCATCGTAGTTTAGTTTCAACATATCTTTTTCCTGAGGGAACAAAGATAACAATGATTGATATTGTTACAAGAACAGTTCCTGAATATTACTATCATGTTGTAACTAGAGATGATGTTATAAATGGGGAAGAAGAATATCGAAAATATAAGGAAGTCTCGTATGATTTTTCTAAATTTACTAAAATGGGAAGTACTAGTTTAGATAATTTGTATAGTGATGAGAGAACTAATAATATATATTATAATGATACAGATAAATATACTCATGAAGAATTTATATTTATTGTTGATTTTAGTGGTGCCAATATAACTGATAATCAAATAAATAAAAGTTTACTTATTGAGCTTAGAAATAAAGAAAATAGAACAGTTACATCAGTTCTTGGTGCTAGTCAATCTTCAATGTTTTATAGTGTTTATGCTGGTGTATCTGCTAAAATTGAACTTGATGCATCATTTAAATCAAAAGAATTATATCCAGGTAATATAGCATATTTAAATATTAAAACTAATTTTGTTAAACCGATATTTAATAATGTTGAAGTTGCGGATACTACTTTTGATGATGAGAAACTTGGTATTAAATTATCAATATTTGATGCCAATGGAAATATAGTTACTGGTGCATCACTACTCGGTTTATCATTTAATTTAAATGGTAAAACATATTATCCAAGAACTGATGGAACAACACGTATTAATATAGCATCTAGTGTTGCTAATGTATCTAGTGATATAAAGATTAATACTCCAGATTCATTTGCACCAGGTTCATATAAATTATTAATTGAATCTTTTGGTTCGCCGGATGGTATTTATTATGGATTGTATTCATCAGCATCAACAGAGATAGATTTTAAAGTTTTAAATAATAGTTATGGTTTATCAATTGATATGAGAGATGAAATGATGATTGTTGATAAAACAAGTGGATTTACTTTACTGGGTAATAATAGTTTGGTTTATATATTAAAACACTCATCAGTATTAGAAAATCCAAGTATTAGAGTTAGTTTATATCGAAGAAATTATGATACACCATACTCTCTTAATTATGATTTAGTAGACATAAAGGATTTTATCAATTATAATTATATTGATACAACAGTGGATAAAGAATATATTATGTTAGAAAAAGCCTTGAGTGAGAATAATATATTTATGTCTTTTAAAGATAATTTGAAATCTGGTACATATCGATTAACTTTTTCGATATATGATAATAATGAATATATAGGTAATATTTATAAGTATTTGCTTATTAAGTAAGGACGTGATAAAATGGATGTAGAAAGTGTAAAAAAGATAAGTCATAAAGAATTACTCGAAGCTATTAAAATAATTAATAGCTTCCTTGAGTATTTAGAAAATGCTTTAAATGAAGGAGAAGAATAATGATCGAAGAATTAAATCAAAAAATAGATAAAGAAAAAGAAGTCTTAGATACATTACCTAAAAATAATAAAAAAAATATTAAAGCTTATAAAGAAGAAGTATTAAATATTTATAATAATTATAAAGAGTATAAGAGTGTTTTAGATAAAGAATTAGAAAAAAGAAAGAAGAAAGTAAATAATATTAGTATTAATCTTGAATTAGAAAATAGTAAAAAGAAATTAAAAGATATCGAAGATAAATTATATTTATTTACTAACACTAATACTTCTTATGAAAAATCTAATTTAGATAAAAATATATATTATGTAAGTAAATATTATAAATATAGTTTAGATAAAGTAAATGAAGATATATTAGAAATAATTAAAACATTTTCTAGCCTTGGTATTAATTTAACAAGTAAAGATTTTTATTATAGCAAGTATTTAAAAATATATATTGATGCTCTTTTAAATAATTTAGATATTTTAGATACATTTGAAAACATTTATTGGAAATGTAGTGATATCTTAACTCATGCTGAATTAAATTTTAAGTCTTTATATTTAAAAAATAAGAATGTATTTGATAAACATTATTTAGCAAAGAAAAATAATTTACTTAAGGATACTTCATGTAAAGAGATATTTGATGATTATAAAATAAAGCGTAAAAAATTAGATAAAGATATATTTAAAGATGAAGAAACAATATATAATTTATTTAAAGATAGAGTATTAAATGTAAATGATTTTAAAATGGATACAATAAAGAAAAGTTATCAAAATATATTTAATAAAGATTATAGTGATATAGATATAGATGATGTTATAAAATATTATTATGCTTTAGGTGAATATATGGATTATTTAAATATAACATATATTATTGATGATGCTAAGAAGTTATTAAATGAAAAAAATAATTATAAGAGTAATATAAAAGCTATTCTTAAAGATATAAAAAAATATGAATCTAAGTTAGTAAAAATAAATAGGGTAATAGAAAAGTTAGATAATAAAAATAAAGATAGTGGTAAATATATAATTTTACAAAATAGTATTATAAATAAATTAAAAGAGTTATATGATAACTTAAGTAATAGTAATTTACTTGATAGGTTATATGGATTTTTAAATAATGATACAACTTATAATGAAGTAATAGAAATATATTATAATAATTATTTATATTTAGCTAGATTAATTAAGTCATTAAATGAAGAAGTAACTATGGATGAGATAAATAATAGGATAAATAATTTAAGGAATATATATTATAGTCCATATAAAACTTTTTTAGAATCATCTTTGTTGGGTGAAGAAAAAGATATAAAACTAGTATTTAGTGATTGTTATAGTTTAGTTAGCTATAATATAAATACAGATTTATTAGATAATTATGATGATATAAGTGCATTGAGAGATTCAATTTATAAGATAATTATTTATTACTATATAAATATGTTAGGTATTAATATTGAAGATATAGAATTTTTTAGCATAATTGATTGAAAAAGATATTTGATTTATGTTATAATAATTTTAGCAAGGTGGTAGAAATGAAGGTAATTAAAATAATATTTAGTATACTTATTATTCCTTATATAGCGGTTGCAATATTTACAACAGCATGTTTAATGAATTATAATAAGTATGGTATAACAGAATTTGGTAATAAGTCTTTGATAATAGTTGAAGATGAAAGCTTAGAACCAACATTTAAAAGGGGTAATTTATTAATTGTTAAGAGAAATAGTGATTTAGAAAGTGTTAAACCAGGAGATTTAATATTCTTTTATAACAATTATAATGATGAAGTAAGTGTTAGTTTAAGTAATGTATTAAAAAGAACTAAGGTAACTGATACAGAATATACTTATACAATTGATGGTAATTATGATGTATCTAGTGAATATTATATTGGTAGTGTAAATGATACAGTTGTTTATAAATTCTTTGGAACACTTTTAGATGTATTTACATCAAAAATAGGTTATTTATTAATATTTGTATTACCAATTTTATGTTTCTTCTTATATGAAATATATGCAGTTGTAAAAGAAGTTAAAGAATATAAGGAAGAAAAATAATGAAAAGAGGATTCATCGTTATAGGGTGTTTACTCTTTTTACTTATGTTTAGTTTTGGTATTACTTATGGTTTATTTGAAAGTAATAAAGATTTTACTTCGAATATGAACGTTGCTAAGTTTAATTTGTTTGTAAATGATTCTAATATTGTAGATACTAAAAATTTTAATATAAATAATATAATTGTCCTTGATAATGAAAATGTATTAAATGGGAAGATTGCTCCTGGAGTAAGTGGTTATTTTGAACTTTTGTTAAGTCCAAAGGGTAGTGATGTTGCTATATATTATGAAGTGTCACTTGATTTAAATAATATTGATAATAATGGTATTGTTTTAGAAAAAATAGAAAGTGATGATGGGAATTTAATAAGGGTAGATAAATATACTTATGCTGGTATTTTTTCATTAGATGATGCCAAAAAAAATATAACTAAAAGTGTTAAAATATATTTTTCTTGGAAAAATAATGATGAAGTTTTAGATGATATTAAATATGCAGATGGTGTTAAATGTGATATTAGTGCAAGTGTTAAAGCTAGTCAATATTTTGGTGAAGATATACCTGTGTATAGCGAGGGTGTATGAAATATATAAAAAGAATAATAGATGTTTTAATAGTTATCACTTTAATAATTTTTGTTTTAGTTATTTATGGGTATGTAGAAAAATATGTATTAAAAAAAGATTATATTAATTATTTTGGATATACAATATTTGAAGTTGCAAGTGGAAGTATGGTTCCAACTATTAATGTAGGAGATATTGTAGTTGTTAAATTAACTAAAGATATAAAAAAAGATGATATTATTACTTATAAAGAAAATAATTATTTTATAACTCATAGAGTGATAAAAATAGATGGTGATAAGATAGTTGCTAAAGGGGATTATAATGATTCTATAGATAAAGATGTTAATTTATGTGATGTTTTAGGTAAAGTAATTAAGGTTGTGCCTGGAGTTGGTATTTGGAAAAATGTTTTAAAAAATCCAAAAGTTATGGTTTCTTTGATGGTTACATTTATTCTTTTTGCATTATACTTTTATTTACTTGAAAGGAAAACGTATGAAAAAGAAGATAGAGATAATTAAAAAAAATTTAGTTTTATTAATTAGTTTTATTTTATTAATTAGTGTAGGTATAGTAAGTATAACTTATGCTAAATATGAAATACATGCAAAAAGTGTAGCACCTTTAGAATATGCACTTTATATAATTAATTTAGAACCTGTTAGTGATACAGTAAAACTAAGTGAAATAAAACCAAGTAATGATGAATATGTTTATGCATTTAGTGTAAGTAATTTTAAAGATAAAAAAAGATTAGAGGTTAATTTAGAATATAGTTTAGTTATTAGATCAACTACGAATTTACCTTTGGAATATAGGTTAGTTGTAAATGATGATTATAAAACAAATACTAGTAATGCTTTTGTTAGTGATGAAGTAGTTGCAGATAGTGATGGAACATATTTTAGGGTAATGAAGGCACCAGATAGTAATTTCTCATACAGGGAAGATGAAACAAATTATTACTACTTAATTGTTAAATTTCCTCTTAATTACGTGGATAGTAAGTATCAAGATATAACGGAATTTTTAAGTATAGAAATTAATTCAAAACAAGTGATATAAAATTGTGAAAATTTTGTTGCATTATGTCGAATTGTGTGTTAGAATAGATTTATATGATAGAGAGATATTTCTCTAGTAAGGAGTGTAGTCATGGAAAATGAAATGAATGAAAATCTTGATGTAAAAAAGCAAAAAGATGAAAACAAAAAGGGTGCGGTTTTAGTCTCTGATAGACAAAAGAAACATAAAAAAAGAATTGGGTTATTAATTTTATTATTACTATTTACTGGTGTTATGCTAGGTACATCAACTTATGCATGGTTCACTGCTAATAAGACTGTTAATGTTAATAAAATTACAGTTAATGTTGCAGCACAAAATGGTATTCAAATTTCCGTAGATGGTACAACTTGGAAGTCAATCATTCAAACTGCTGATATTCAAGGTGCTATTGCAAAATATACTGCTGCTAAGAATCAAGTTCCTGCTGCTGTAGAACCTGTTTCAACAGTTGGTGAAATGGATACTGATGGTTTAATGAAAATGTATTATGGTGTTGTTGATACTAATGCAGATGGGGATTATATCTTAACAGCTACAAAGAGTACTGAAACTAATGGTACTGAAGGTAAATTTATTGCATTTGATTTATTCTTTAAAGTAGATCAAGATACTGAAACTTATTTAACTAGTACTTCAGGTGTAGTTGCTGAAGGTGATGATTCAGGTATTAAAAATGCTTCAAGAATGGCATTTATAGTTTTAGGAAATACTACTGCTGGTGATACTGTTGCTAATATTCAAGCTTTAAATGCTGGTACAGCTGCTCCAGTTAATATTTGGGAACCTAATATTGATGTTCATAAAGCTGCAGCTGTTGCTCATGCAAGAGATACATATAATATTACTACACAAGAAACTGGTGCAACACAAATTGCTTATGATGGAATTAAAGCTGATATAACAAAAGAAAATAATGTTTTAGTTGGAAAAGCTAATGCTACTGATAATGCTACATACTTTGGTAATACTACAATGAAGTATTCAACTAATGAAACTTTTGCTGATAGATTTGCATTCTTATCATTAACAAGTGGTATTACAAAGGTAAGAATTTATATGTGGATTGAAGGACAAGATGTTGACTGTGAAAACAATGCATCTGGTGGAAGTATTACTTATAATCTTCAAATTACTACTGAAGCTGCATAAATTTTAAAAAACAAGCAAAATTTGCTTGTTTTTTTTGTTCGCATAATATATAATTAAATAAAGATGTTAAAGGATGTGACATTAATTTGAGAATGCGTTTTAAATCATTATTGTTTATTATCTTTGTTGCAATCATTTTAACTTCATCTGTTGGAGTTGGTTATCTTTTTTATCACAAAATTACAGATGATTCTGATATTGTGGTTGATGGAGAAATAACTATTAATTATTTAAGTGGTAAAACATTTAAACTAAGTGGTAATCAGAAGATAGCTTTTTCTGTAACAAACAATGATAATGAACAAAAATATTATTATATTCAGCTTAAAGATGTTTATGCAGAAGATGTGTCTTATGAACTAAGTTCATCTGACAATTTAGAAATAAGTGATAATTTAAAATCAGATATTATATCAAATCAAGTTTCTATAAATGGAAATGAAACTGTTAATTATACAATAACTTTTAAAGCAAATGATAAAGAAACTTATTCTGGTACAATACAAGTTGGTTTAAAGAATAATGAAAATGATACATTTATAGATGTATTACTTGCAAATAATAAAGTTGGAGATGCTGGTATTACATTAAATGGAGAAGTTGCAACACTTGATGAAGGATTATTAAAAAAAGATGATGATTTAGGAGTTGCATATTATTTTAGAGGCAATACTTTAAATAATAATTTTTCTTTTGCAGGGTTAAATTGGAAGATTGTTAAAATAAATGGAGATGGATCAGTAAAGGTAGTACTTGATGGATTAATTGAAGAAATAGGTAAGTATTATGATACAGATTATAGTTTTTCTAATTCATTAATAAAACAAAGACTTGATAATTGGTATAATAGTTATTTGAGTCTTTACGCAGATTATATAGCTTATTATAAATATTGTAATGATTATATATTAGATAGTGATGGAATAAATATGGTTGGTTATAATAGAATTATAAAAGATAAAATACCAAATTATGTGTGTTTAGGAGATTTAGTTAATTCTAAAGTTGGACTTCTTACAGTAGATGAAGTAATGCTTGCAGGTGGGTCTAATCAAGATAATACAAGTTATTACTTATATAATGAAAATATTAAATTATCATATTATACGATGAGCGGAGCAAGCATTAAAAATGGTTTATATTATCCATTTATGGTTACAAGTAATGGTGCAATAGATAATAGTGTTAGTGGTAATTTACTAAGGGGTATTAGACCAGTTATAAATATAATAAGAAATGTTAAAGTAAATGGAACTGGTACAAGTAGTGATCCATATAAGATAATAAGTTAGAGATAGTTTTAATTAAAAATAAAATATTTTTATTAGATTTTTTGTCAATAGTTTTTGAAAATGTCTCAAAAAAATGTAAACATTAACGGGAAAATAATTCTCGTTTTTGTTTGCATTTCTTTTTTAAAACTATTAATTTTCCATGGATGTGACATCGTAGGAATATATTTTGCTTTTTCTACCTTTTCAACAACATTATCAAAATTGTTTGAAAACATTTCATTCCTAGATAATTCTCTTAATTCTAAAACTTGCTCATCAATTGCTACTAATAAATCTCCATTAAAAGCCTTTATAACAAGACGTTCTGTTTTGGATGAAAAACATTTTAATTCATTATTGATATATGGTTGATAGTATTTATTTTTGTAATTAATAGAATTACCATTATCAATTTTTCTAGGACTTAAAACGGCTAGAGTGTAATTGATCTTTTCTTCAGAAGGATGCGTTTTAAATACTGTAGGAAACTTTTTATAATCTAGTGCAAATTCTTTGTTAAACTCAGGTATAAAAACTTCTGTTAAATATTTGTTTGCTTCTTCAATAGTAGTAATATTTTCAAGTCTTAATTCCTGTACTAATCTACCTTGAAAAGTTCCATTTGTTCTTTCTATTAATCCTTTGGCTTGAGAAACAGAAGATGTTTCTAAATCAATTCCTAGTTGTTTACAAGCATAACCATATTGTGTTAAAGCATCCTTATCACTAGTTCTTTTGTCATGGTTTAATGATATATAATTGAATATAGTTCTATTATCAGTAAAGAACTTATATGCAATACCATACTTACTTAAAATTTGGTATAACACGTGATAATAGCTATTTAATGTTTCTTGATAGTCAAACCGTGCTCCGACAATCGTGGATGTAGCTTTATCAATAGCTAGGTGTAAACAAGTTTTTATACCTCCAAACCATTCGTGTATAGAACCATCTTGTTCAATAATTTCACCAAAATACTTTGGCTTTTCACATCTTGGATGTGAATCTTCTAATGCAACCTCATGATTAACAATTGTATTAATTTGTTCTTCTGACATAGCAAGTTTTATTTTCTTTTCCTCTAATAACTTGTTCTTTGCATATCCTCATTTTGTTTTCTTTCTTGCCTTAGGTGATAAAATGCCTTTTTTAGTCAAAGTATTATAATAAATTTATAAGAAACAAATATGTTTTCTTTAGTTTCTAAAAACTTCTTAAAATGATTGAAGTTAAAATCATAGTATTTATTCTTATAAAGTACGATAATATTTTTGGAGATTGACTTATCTAGTGTTCTTTTGGGCTTATGTCCTCGGTTTCCGTGGACAAAACCAGATTTGCCTTTCTCCTTATATATAATAATTAGACGGTCAATCTGTCTTCTTGATATACCGAGTTTTTGTGCAGCTCGGTTTTTGTTACCATTGTGATCAATTAATTCTACCTTTCTCATTTTGGTCACCTCAAGTGACATATGTTACTACATATTTCTAACACTTAAGACATTATCATAAACTATTCATAGCTTGTTTTTTTATATTCGTTTTTATATTTACATATTACTTTTTTTGTAGTACAATATTTTTGAGAATAAAATATTTGCAAAGGATGGTTATATATGAAGAAACATATTAAATTATTCATAGTACTAGGTATTATATTAGTTGGGAGTTTTAGTTTTTATTTATTTAAAGGTTATAAAAAGGATGCTTTAGTTTATGAAAATAATAAAATAAAACCCTCATCTAGTGGGATAGCAATGATGCTTGAAACGAGTGCAGGTTCAGGTAATTATGAAATGACTACAAGAAGTGAATGGCCAACAGAAGGTTATGTATTTAATGCAAATTTATCTAAATGTGAAAATGGTAGTGAGTTATCATGGGATAATGAAAATAAAAAAGTACTTATGAGTGGTAATAAATCAGATAAATGTTATGTTTATTTTGTTGTTTATGTTAAACAAAGATTTGATCAATCATGCAATGATAATACGTTAGCATGTCATACAGCAAAATTATACACAGGTACTCAAGGGGCTAACAATATTTATTATCATGATGCAAACCTAACAAATGGAGCAGGTGATAATTCGTATAGATATGCTGGAGCAAGTGATCAAGTAAATAACTATGTATGTTTCGGATCAAGTACAACACCATGCCCTGCAGATAATCTATATAGAATAATCGGAGTATTTGGAGATAAAGTAAAACTAATCAAATCAGATTATGCAACAACAGCATTATTAGGCACAGATGGAGATTATAAACAAGCATATACAGCTACAGGGTATAGTTCTTCAAGTTATAAAGGAAATAATTTAGCAAATATAGCAGCATATACATGGAATTATAAAAATAATACAACAATAAATAGTGGATATGGATCAAATACATGGAGTACAAGTTTGTTAAATAAAACAAATTTAAATAAAAATTTCATAACAAATATAGGAGCAGACTGGGCAGCTAAAATTGATATGACAACATGGAAAGTTGGAGGAAATACATGGGCAAATATAGGAACCCAACCAGCTAAAACTGCATATCAAAATGAAATAGTAAGTCCAGTAACAACAAACAGTACGGATAGTGCAACAGAATATTCTGCAAAAATAGGCTTAATGTATGCGAGCGATTATGGATTTGCAGCAGCACCAAGTTCATGGACAGCAAATTTAAACACTTATAATGGCAAAGCCATTAATAATGTTAATTGGATGTATATGGGGCTAGCAGAATGGACTATTTCCCGTACTGCGGACCGTGCCTATAATGCGTTCTATGTGAATAACACCGGTCACGTGAGTATCGAACGTGCGCATTATGCGCTTGCGTTGCGGCCAGTCTTCTATCTCACATCTTCTGTGAACTATGTATCGGGAAGCGGCACAGCCGCTGATCCGATTTCAATAAACTAGGATCGGACATGCCTGCCAGAGAGCTACCGTGTGCTAGGTCAGGCGGGGTGCAAAATAAATGCAAAGTGAAGAAATTGGCGTGGTGGAAGATCCAACTGCCGAGTCTCGCGGTTTGTGCGAGGGGAGGCAGCGGTGCCGAGTTATCAACATAAAAAGGGGGATTATGAAAAATAAAATAATAATTATTTTACTTGTAATTGGTGTAATTATAATATCTATGTTACTTGGTATGAGTGCTGCTGGATATTTTACTAAACCTAAAGCTGTAGCTCAAGGTATTGTAGTATCTAAATCTAAAAATGAAAGTAAACTACTTACTAGTTATGATGATTATACTAAGCTTATGAATGAATATGGTACTAGTGAATTTACATTACTTACTAATAATAGTTTTGAAAAGAATGATTATATCGTAGATTTTGTTAAATATAAAGATAGTCTAGAAATTAAGAATATTAATTTAGAAATAAATGATAATGGTGTTAAAATAATATATGATGTAAATAAAGAAATTAAAAATAGTAGTAAATATTTAATGTATTTTATACCAATAGAAAAAAGTACGTTAAACGACTTGAAAGTAACTAGTCAAGTATTTAATGAAAAATAAATGCGAAACAAAATAGAAATAATTAGCTAAAAATTTTGACAAATGTATTTTGTAGTGCTATAATAGGTGTCAACGTTTGACATATGGATGTGTCAAATTGATGTGAAAGACTTAACATAAATTTTGATAAGTGATAAAATATTATTGTGGTGGTAATAATGAAATTATTTAGTGATATATGGAGTTTATTAATGGCTTTAAGACTTGTTGATGTAGTGTTCTTCTTTGCTGTGTTAATACTCATGATTCTTGTGGTTATGCTCATATACTTTATTATGGCTAATAAAGATGAGGATGAGAAGAGCCTGGGGGAGACACAAGAAATGAAAATAGCGAAGGAACTGAAGAAAAATATGAAAAATAAGGAAGAAGCTAATATTAATTTTACAAATTATGAACAAGAACAAGAAGATAAAGCTATTATTAGTTATGATGAATTATTAAAAAAGGGAAGTAACTATGAACTAAATTATGAAACTGAAGAAATGCATGATGATTTATCAGTTAAAAAAGTTAATTTAGATAATTTAATAAAAGAAAAAAATGATTCAACACCTAACTTAGAAGTTAGAGTCATTAGTTTTCAAAAAGAAGAAGCTTTCTTAGAAGCTTTAAAAAGATTACAACAAGAATTGGGGTAGAGGTATATGAAGTTTAATATTATTACTTTTGGTTGCAAGGTAAATCAATATGAATCTAATATGATGAAAGAAAGTATGCTTTCATCTAATTTTTTCTATACAGAAGATTTGAATGATGCAAATATTATTATTGTTAATACTTGTTCTGTTACAAATGTTGCTGATAAGAAATGTTTAAAAATGATTAGAAGGTTAAAAAGAGAATATAGTAATGCAATATTAGTTGTTGCAGGTTGTAGTTCTCAGAATAAACAGAGTGTTTATGAGTCTTTAGATATTGATATATTAATTGGTAATAGAGATAAATCTATTATTGATAAGTTAATTAAAGAATATATTGAAACTGAAAAAAAATATGTTAAGTTTTATAATGATCGAAATTTAGATTTTGAAGATATGTATATAAGTGATTATAATCATACTAGAGCATTTATTAAGATTGAAGATGGTTGTGATAATTTTTGTTCATATTGTATTATTCCTTATGTACGTGGTTCTGTTCGAAGTAAAGATTTTGATAAAGTTATAAAGGAAGCAAAAGAACTTGCTAAACATGGACATAAAGAAATTGTTTTAACTGGTATACATACTGGTCACTATCTAAATAATGGATATGATTTAACTGATTTAATTAATGAGTTATCTAAAATAGATGATATTAAAAGAATTAGAATATCTAGTATTGAAGTAACTGAGTTAAATGATAAATTCTTGGATATGTTAAAAAATAATGATAAAGTATGTGACCACTTGCATATACCTTTGCAAGCAGGTAGTGATGAAATATTAAAGAGAATGAATCGTAAATATGATTTGGCATATTATGAAGAAAAAATAAAAAAAATTAGAAGTATTAGACCTGATATAAGTATATCAACTGATATTATTGTAGGTTTTCCTTACGAAACGGAAGAATTGTTTTTAAATACTTTAGAGTTTAGTAAAAAAATTAAGTTTAGTAAAATACATGTATTTCCATACTCTGTTAGAGTAGGGACTGCTGCAGCTAATATGGAAGAACAAGTTGATGAAGTAGTAAAAAAGATGCGGGTTAAAAGACTTATGGCTGTAAGCCATATGTTAGAGGTTGATTATTTTAATAAGTTTAAAGATAAAGAACTTGATATTTTAATTGAGACGTGTGATAATAATGTAAGTGAAGGACATACAAGTAATTATTTACTTGTTAGTGTACCAGAAAATATAAAAGTAGGAGAAATAGTTAGAAGAAAGATATGAATTACATTAAGGGTAAAATAAAAAAGACAATATTCTATAATCAAGAAAGTGGCTTTGTAGTCGCTTTATTTCGGGTTAAAGAAACTAATGTAAAAAAACTTGAAGTTAATAAAACTATTACTGTAACTGGTACCTTGTTAGATTTAAATTTGGATATACCAATGACTATTTATGGTGATTATGTTAAAAATGATAAATGGGGTATGCAGTTTGTAATAGATAAAGTTGAAGTAGAAATGCCTACTTCCAAGGAAGCGATTGAAGATTTTTTAGCTAGTTCATTTATAGCTGGTTGTGGGGAAGTAACTGCTAAAAAGATAGTTGAAGAATTTGGTGATAAAGCACTAGAGATAATTAAAGAAAATAAAAATAATCTATTAAAAATAGAAGGTATGACTGAAGTTAGAGCAACAAAGATATATGCATCTTTAGTTAACTTTAATAAAAGTGAAGAAGTTATATTAAAACTTCAAAAACTAGGATTTTCTATTGAAGAATGTAGTAAGATATATAATCATTTTAAAGAAAGAATAGATGATGTGTTAGAAAATAGCTTTTATGACTTAAAAGAAGTAGTTGATTTTAAAAAGGTAGATAGTATATATATAAATACTTATGGTGTTGATACACCGGATAGAATATATGCTTGCTTGCAAGAGTCTATGGAAAATTTATCTAATAATACTGGGGATACATATTATTATGAAGAAGAAGTAGTTAGTGAATTAATTAAAAGTTTTAATATAGAATTATCTAAAGAAGCATTTGATGAGTGTTTAGAATACTTAGAAAATGAAAAAAGGGTAGTTAAAGAAGATAAAAGAATATATTTAGAAAAATATTATAAAGAAGAAGTTAGTATTGCAGCTTCTTTAAGAAAGATAGATAGAATACCATCTAAGATGATGTATAATATAGATGAAAAGTTAAAAGAATTAGAAAAGAAGCTAAATATAGATTATAATGAAACACAAGAAAAAGCTATAAAGAGTGCTTTAAATAATAATATAACTATTATATCTGGTGGACCAGGGACTGGTAAAACAACTATTATAAATGCTATAGTTAAATTATATATAGATAAATATAAATTAGGTAGTGCTGATATAATGGAGACAATAGCATTACTTGCTCCGACGGGTAGAGCTGCTAAAAAGATTAATTCATCTACTGGATTACCAGCATATACTATACATAGATATTTAAAATGGTTTAAAGAAAGTAATGAGTTTTTATATAATGAATATAATAGAACACATCATAAATTAATTATAGTGGATGAAGTAAGTATGATAGATGTATCACTATTTAATGCTTTACTTAATGGTATTAGTTCTAGTGTTAAGCTTATACTTGTAGGAGATACTTTTCAACTTCCAAGTGTTGGTCCAGGGTTAGTACTTAATGATTTAATTGAAAGCGATTATTTTAATTATATACCCTTAAACCAAATATATCGTCAGAGTGATAACTCATATATACCTTTTTTAGCAAAAGAAATAAAAAATAATGATTTAAGTGAAGATTTTTTAAATAAGAAAGATGATTATAATTTTGTAAGTTGTGATAAATCAAAGATAAATGAAGCAATTGAACAAATTATAAAATATTCATTAAGTAAGAATATTGATGAGAGAAATTTACAAGTTTTAGCACCGATGTATAGGGGTGAAAATGGAATTGATGCATTAAATGTATTACTACAAAATATTTATAATCCTAGAAGTAAAACGCGGGAAGAAATTACTTATGGAGATATTATATATCGTGAAAATGATAAAGTAATTCAACTGGTAAATGATTTAGATAATAATGTATTTAATGGTGATGTTGGTTTTATAGAAAGTATTTATAATAATAAAATTATTATAAATTTTGATGGTAACAAAGTAGAATATTCTAAGAAAGATTTAAAAGAAATTAAGCATGCTTATGCTATAACTATTCATAAGAGTCAAGGTAGTGAATTTATGCATGTTTTAATGCCAATTTCTTCATCATATTATCGAATGCTTTATAATAAATTAATTTATACGGGAGTATCACGTGCTAAGAAGAGTTTAACATTAATAGGGGATCCAAAAACATTTATGCAAGCAGTTAATAATAATTATTCTTCATATCGTAAAACAAGTTTAAAAGAAAAGATTATTATGGTATATAATAATAAATAAAGTTAATACTATATTTAGAGGTGAATATGAAAAATATGGTTAAAGCTGCAGCACTTCTTGGTACCATGGGTTTAATTGGAGCTAGTGTATATCTTTATCAAGATAAAAATGCGAGAAAGAAAACTGGTAAAAAAGTATTAAATGCAATGGATAATGCTGAAGCGATGATTGCAAAGAAGATTAATTAACTTCGATAAAGATTATTACTTATGTAATAGTCTTTTTTAGATTGATAAAATTAATTATTTATGGTATCATTAGATAGTAAGGTAGTGATAATATGGATAAGAAAAAAAGATTAATTACAATGGTAGTAACTTTATTAGTTTTAACAATTGGAGTTACGTTTGCATACTTTATGGCTAGAACAGGTGAAGGAAAACAAGCTGGAACAACAATAACAACAGGTATTGTAGATGATTTAAAATTTAATGTAAGTAAAGAAAACTTATCACTAAACATAAATCAATTTAATTTTGCAAGTGGGGCAGGTAACTTAACAGATAATGTAACTGCTACAGCAAGTTTAAAAGCAAATAGCACAAAAAATACAGCTACATATAACTATTATGTCTACTTTCAAATAGAAAGTAATGATTATGTTTATACAACAACTGACAAAAAACCAGAGATAGTACTTTCTATTACTGGACCAAATGGAGAAATAACTAGTGTTGATGGATTAAAATATGTTTCTGCAACAAATGCAGATGGCACTATAGTAAAAGGATTTGATATTACTACTTTAGGTAAGAGTATTACAAAGATAGCAAATGCTTATGAAATAAGTAGTTCATCAAGTACAAATTATACTAATCAAGAATGGACATTTACTGTTACATTTATTAACTTAGATACAAATCAAGTTGGTAATCAAAATAAGAATTTAACTGGTAAGGTATTGATACAACAAGATAAAATAGTAGATAGTATTTCAGTAGTAGCTAAAAGCGGAGATGCTTTAGCAACAACATTAGAATCACTAGGAACAAAGGGAGATTCATCATTAACAGGACTATATTATCATGATTCAAGCTTAACAAATGGGGCAGGAGATAATTCATATAGATTTGCTGGAGCAAGTGATCAAGTAAATAACTATGTATGTTTTGGATCAAACGTAACACCATGTCCAACAGATAATCTATATAGAATAATCGGAGTATTTGGAGATAAAGTAAAACTAATTAAATCAGATTATGCAACGACAACATTATTAGGTGCAGATGGAGATTACAGCAAGATGTATACTGCAAATAATTGGGACAATTCAAATTATAAAGGAAATAACTTAGCTAATGTTGCGGCATATTATTGGAATAAGTCTAATCAAAATACATGGAGTTTATCAAATTTAAATAAAACAAA
>ERZ825670.699-NODE-699-length-42255-cov-4.152701_pt1 | contig 42255 bp, 42 predicted proteins | sample MGYA00519929_ERZ825670 | MGnify/ENA primary metagenome ERZ825670 (study PRJEB31778, sample SAMEA3449207) | human gut metagenome | biome: human gut; feature: human-associated habitat; material: faeces | place: United Kingdom | collected 2010/2012 ...
ATACATTATTAGGACTAGCAACTATAAAAGGTTTTTTAGGAAATGTAATTAATGTTGGCCAAGTAACATCTGCAAAGGTTTGTGTATGATTAATATATAAAAAATATCCTTGGTCTTTATATACTTTTAAAGAAGATGCATTTACAACCTTATATCTAAATTTTAGTTTAGAATACAAAAAGCCTATCGGCAAAGCAATAAGCCTATACAAAAGCCATGCGCAAGTTTTCCAAAGAACATTATTCGGTTCATAAACGTAATTGCCTTCAATAGATACTGGTTTAATATCGTTTCCAACAAAATCATCACTTAGCTCTTTATATAAAACAACTTTTGGTTTTTCCATTTAAGCTCTCCTACTTAAAAATCCTATCTTTTTAGACCTGCACTTGTAATCTTTAAAATATTATTTCCCATTATGGCTGAAATCATATTCTTCGCTTTAACTTTTGCAGTTTCGTTAGTACTGCCTTCTTCTACATAAGCTTGTCCGATAAGCTCTGTAAGTTTTTCGAAAAGTTTGTTTATTTTGATTTTAAACTTTTCGTTCCACATAGATTGTGCAGTAAACTCAAACAAAATTCTATAAGTATCATTTTCTTCTTCATACATTTTTTCAAAATAATCTTTTATTGCATCAATTTTATCTTTACGAGTTTTTATATGTTCATACAAATTTTCATAAAGCTTGTTACTATAATCATCGATAACCTTTTCTATTAAATTTTCTTTTGTCTTATAATGATATGTAAGCTGACCAACAACAATCCCAGCTTTTTTGGCAATATCTCTCATAGAAACAAAAGAATACCCTTTAGTAGCTAAAAGTTCATAAGCTGCCCTTTTGATTTTTTCTGAAGTAGATTGCTTGTACATACCTATATGCACACAAATCGCCCCCTTTTATAATACAACTGTACTAATTATAGTACAGTTGTACTAATTTGTCAAACATTGTTTTATAAACTTTTGTTTCTAGTTTTGAATACTATATATAGTATATCGAAATAAAAACACAATAGCAAGAGAAAAATTTTATTGTTTAATCTGCCTGCCTTCATGATTTATCTCATAATCATCTTCATACACAAGCTCGTTTAATGGCACTATTTCGTAGCCACATCCGTGTATAGTATCTATTATTTTTTGTAGTCCACTTGCTGTATATTTAGTATCATTATGCATTAAAATAATACTTCCGTTTCTAATTTTATCTTTTATCCTTTTGCACATCTCATCAGTCGTTTTTCCGAGTATAATCAAGTGTATCTATATCCCATTGAATTACTTTCATATTTAGTTCTTCAGCCACAGAAATCACAGTATTATTGTATTCGCCATAAGGTCCTCTATAAAACTTAACTGGATTTCCTGTAATCTCACTTATTTTACTATTACAATTAGTCATGTCTTCTAAATTTTCACCATACGACATCTTATTTACATGCTTATGAGAATTTGAATGATTACCAATCTCCATTCCAGCATCAGAAAGTAATTTAACCGCTTCTGGAAATTTGTCAACCCACGTCCCTACCGTAAAAAAAGTGGCACTTGCATTATTGAAATCTAAAGTATCGACAATCGATTCAATGTCGTCTGCTCCCCATGCACAGTCAAAAGTAATCGCAACTTTTTTTTCATTTGTTTCAACACTATATATTGGAAGCGACTTTCCATCAGTTATTGTTTCTATAGTATTTTCAACCAAATTTGACCCGAATACACAAAATATAGTTAGTAGACTAATCATTAGCAAACTAATTAAAATAGTCCTTCTATCAAACACAAAAATTTTTCCGCTTATATAAAACACCTCCCATACATAATTGTATGAGAGGTGTTTATTTAATTATTCGATAATACATTTAAATCATATATTTTACATTTTATCAAGATTTAAAAAGATTCCTCTTTTTCCTATACTCATCTCTTGCTATTCTGCAAAATGAAACATTTTTATATTCTTTAGTCTTTCGCTTTTGTTTCAACTTTACCATATTTCAGTAACAATTAGCAATTGATTTAGTTCATCATTTTCTGCCATATATTGTAACACACCATGATTCCAATTATCTGGTTTATATGGCTTACTTTCAAATATATAGAATATGGCATTCTCAATAAATTTTTCATACTCATCTTCTTTGAAGATGCCATAAGGTTTGTAAATCACATATTGTTTTAAATCTTCTTCATTGCATTCTTTCATGTTCATGACAATTTTTGTATTATTTTTGTACGGTTTAATATAATCACTTATTTCATTTTCATTTAATTCCATTAATAACTTTAATTGAAATGGACCTTGCAAAAACTGTGGAGTATAATAAAACTTAATTTTTCTATCATTCAAATAATCGTTTGACAGTTCTTTAGGAAATTGATATGTATAACTCATATAACCAGCAATCTTCTTTATATGATTGTATTTCCATGGATTTTCTTCATGAGAAATCCCTTCAGAAAATAACACCATCACAAATCCTATAATAGCAATGTTAAAAAAACATATAGTCGATATAACAAAAAGAGTCTGTGCTAATTTAACTTTTATTTTTTCTTTATTTAATAACCAATAAATAATTATACAAATAATCAAAGGAATCGTTACCACAATACTTTCTATAATATGATAACGTATGGTACAAAAAATAAATTGATAGACTAAAAATAAATCTACTATAACTAATAAAGTAAGTGCAATTAAATACATTTTTTTATCTTTCACTTTCATTCACCTACTTCGTAATCAAATTTAATTTTCAAACTATACGTGTTAAGAACTCCACAACTCGTAGATAGCATTGCTGCATTATTTGCTGTTAAAAGAATGAATCCTTTGATTTTTCCATATTTTTTACTCCAATCAATAAATTTAATACTTCATATACATTTTAGTTCTTACTTCTTTAATATGTCGCTATTTTATCATGTAGCATTTGTAAAGTCAATATGTTCGCGAACGCATTTTCGCACCGTTACAATGCTATTTTTGACAAACACAAAGAGCTTTTCACCTATAACAAGCATTCCCATGCATAAGTCAACAAGTTTTGTAAATGTACTTACAAAACTTATAAAAAACATTGCTTTTTGTAAGTTGATTATTGTGCTTAACTTTCCATTGCTTTTTACATTTGAAAAGATGGGTAATTATATATACTTCTCTCAAGACTGTTTTTTGACACCTTCATAGTATTTTCTTGCTTTATTTTAAGCCATTGTCTTTTTTGATGCATTCATCATTTCTATATTTGCACAAATAAAAGCAATAACGTATAATTGTATAAAAGGATGTGATATTTATGAGTTATGGTATTCAGCCATATCTTTTTAAATCTGTAGAAGAATTGGAAGATGTAGCTTTAAAAAAAGAAATTATTTTAAATGATGACCATTATGTTTTTGTTCATTTCTGCCAAATGGCATCTAATGAACAATTGCAAGCTTTATTAGATGAAAATGGAATCGAAATTTTATCTACTGCAGATAGATTGCAAGATAAATTAAATGCTCTACTTTCTTCTCGGAAAGGATTTACATACATTTGAAAATGATAGTTTTTGTCAAATGGTATTAGATAACAATGCTCTCCAATATGCGAGTAGCTTGAATTTTGAAAGTGTTTTACCTTTTTCAAATTATGTGCATGAACATAAAAAAGAAAATTGGATTGAATTATATAGAATTTTAGATGATTCTGTTCAAGGTGAAATTTATAAAGCTTCACCATTAGAGTTAGAAGAAAAAATCAATGCACTTAGGGTGAGCAAAACTAAAACAGCAGAAAAAATACTTTCAGAAGAAAATATAGATTTGAGTACCTTATCAATCGATGATTTTAGGGCGTTTGCAAATAGAAAAATACTAATACCACAAGCAAAAATAACTTCAAAAGTTACTGATAAACTTGCCTCTATTGGCAATGTAAATAGTTACAGATTTCTTATAGAAAATTTAAAACAATCAAATGACGTGGATAGTGTCGAAGCCGCTAGGAAAAATTATTATGAAACAAAATTAGCTGAAATTAGCGAAGATGGATGGTTGCCAGAATTTAAATCTGTACAAGATATTTTAAGCTCAGGTCAGAAAGCAAGATTTGATTCTAAAGAGGTTGAAAATTTAAGAAATCTTTTAGGTGATGAAAATCTTTTATATACTATGTTGAGCAGCAAGAACCCACAAGAAAATCTAAGAAAGGTAAATGATTATTTTATCTCGAATATGATAATTGATTACTTCTTAGAAGATGTACCAACGAATGCTTTGAAAAATGTAAATACAATGCTAAATTACCAAGCAGAAACGAAATATTTATCACCTGAAGATCAAAGTAATTATAAAATGATTGCAAATATAGATAAATATGATGTTAAGCATAAACTTATGCTTTTTGAAGTAATGAAAGGGCAAAATATTGATTGGGTATCTAAATTTTATGATGATTTTTCAAAAGGAAGAACAACTATGGTAACAGAATTAAATGATAGTATTCTTAATGAAGAAACTTCTCAAAAATTTTGCAATCAACCTGCTCTTGAGCAATTTGGAGTTCCTATTTATGTATTAAATGGTGAAGACTTTAATTGTTTCATTAGAAATATAGGCATACCTAAAGACAGACCTTTGCAAAAATCTGATTTAGAATTTCGAAGTGATGGTGCTTCCTTTTCCGTTGATAGTTCTAAATCTTTGCAAGTTTTTGGTGACAATTCTAGAACCTATACACTTGCCTATTCGAGAATTCCGCCAAATCAATTGATACATACATTTTTTTCGGATTCATACTCAAATTATAGGCGTTCTTATGAAGATGATATACCAGAATTAACTGATGCAACTGATAGGATATTGGGACTATACACGCCTGAGCAACTTACTACTATGGGTAAAGAATATAATGAGTTACTCGTATCTGTTCCTAATTTTAGAAAACATAACGAATTAGAAGAACAACTCGAAGCTCCAAAGCCTTTTGCAATATATTGTTACGATGAGTTTTCTTATACCGATATTGAAAGTGCAAAATCTTTAGGACTCGGCATTATTTTAGTAAATACTCATAATTATTCAATCGATAAAAGCAAAGGAATAAGTCAGTTTGATACAATGTCATTTGGTAAAAAAGAACGTGAATATCGTTATTTAAAAAGTCGAGATGCGAAAGATGACAGATGTGAAATATAAGAGAAAACCTAGGTGTATATTTTGTTACGACCTTGGTTTTTTATGTTTTTATGCTTATTTATTCTTCACTGATACGTTCTACTGCCACAAATCCAGCCTTTCTTATTGCTTCTTTACCTTTTGATGAAAAAGCTGCATCTAACCATTTTTGAACGTTTGCATTAGTCATATCACTTTCTTTTATTGCTAAATATCCCTCTACCTTTACAGGATAGGTATTGTTTGAAATATTTTCTTCAATAGGATCTAATCCATCTACTAATAATAGTTTTATATTTTGGTTATCAGCTAAATATTTTTGCACTTCATCTAAATATGCAAATCCAATAGCAGATTTAGCATTTTCTCCGTCCGCTATTTCTTTTATTAAATCTTCTATATTTTCTTTTATTAAATTCTTATTTGCTGAGATAATTTTTTCTTCTTCCATCATGACATTTGCCAAATCTTTTTGTACATCAGAGTTGGCGCCTCTTTGATATACAACTATGTCTCTTGCTGCTCCTCCAACTTCGTTCCATTTTTTTATCTTGCCACTATAAATATCTATAAGTTCTTCTTTCGCTAGTCCTACATTAGGATTTTCAGAATTTACGATAAACACAATAGCATGATTTGTAAGTTGAATAAGATTTAGCTCAACACCTTTTTCGTCTGCATATTTGTGATTATCCTTATTCATCAAAGGTGCATATATAATTTGGACATTTCCATCGATTAAATTAGCATAAGCATTATCACCAGAAAGATTGTTTTCTAACTTGCTAGAATCACTGCCTAAAAAAGATTCTGCTATGTTTGAAACAACTGAATTACCATTTAAATCAGTGTAAACACTAGGATATTCTTCTAAACTAATCGTTATATTTTCGTCAGAAATATCACTGTTTTGATTATTATTATTATTTAAATTATCATCTTTATTATTATTATCTTTTTTACCACAAACAAAAAATGCAGTAACTCCTAAGATTAAAATTATTACAATAATTAGTACCCAAACTAAACTTTTTTTCATTTGAATTCCTCCTTAATTTTATTATCCAAAAATATTATACCATAAAACCATAAAGAACAAATAATTTTTTATATTTAAGTATATTTCTGATTAATGTTGAAAAAAAGTATTACTTAATGTATTATAACACAATGGAGGAAAAACATATGAATAAAATAAAATCAAATTGGACCAATATACTAATAATATCAATAATATTTGCTTCGTTCTTGCTTATTAATTTAAACGTTGTAAATTTTGGAGATGATTATTGGTTTTTACGATTTAGAAATTATGGTACTAATAAAACATTTTCCGAGTTACTTAATTTTTATAAAACAACAAATGGAAGATTTATTGTTCATCTTCTCGTTGTATATTTTTTGAAAAATCCAATGATATTTTGGCAAGTTTTTAATAGCATAATTTTGACACGGTATATGTTACTTTTCATCCAAAAGTTTAATTGGAAAGCGAAAAGAGAAAATGCCATTACTACTGTCAACAATGTTTTTCTTAATCGCTGCGATAGAAATTAACATGAGTCGACAAAGTATATATTGGCTAACCGGTTCATTTAACTACATATATCCTTTATTTTTGTTTTTTGCTTATTTTTATTGCATTACAAAAATAGAAAACAAGAAATATTACATTGCATCAATAATAGTCGGATTACTGTCTGCCGCCACAATGGAACAAAGTTCTATGATGACATTTGGATTAACATTGCTAGTATTACTATCAAAGTTTAAAGAATTTAAAAATATAAAAAACACTCTTCATGAAAACAAAAAACTGTTATTACTATTAGCTGTAACACTAATAGGCACTTGTAGTGTTTTACTATCACCATCACAATTTATAAGTATTAGTCATGAAACAAAGGATTTTTCTCTATTATCTGGAATAGCTAATAATCTTAAATTTATGTTGACATTTTATACTCGCTCAACCACCATATTGATTTACTCGATATTATTTAACATTATGACCATTACATATGTCTATCAAAATGGTAATAATAAAGAAAAACGAATTATTACTTTTATATCTATATGTAACCTTTTACTTATTATATTAAACTTTAAAATTATACTAATTCCTAGTGGACTACTAAAACTAATTATAGCTGCATTTATATTAATAACTTTTTTTATAAACATTATTTACTTAAATATCAAAATGTACAAAAAAATTATAACTCCAATAACCATAACTTTAGTTCTTCTTATTGGATCACAATTTATGATGATAGTATCTCCAATAATAGGATATCGCAACCTTATATTTGGGATAATTATGTTTGCATATATAATTTGTATAATTGCTTATAATATAAAAATAAAATCTAAAATACCTATAATCGCATTAATTTTATTAGGAATTGCTTTTAATCTTTTTACAGCAAACGGATATTATCAAAACAGAAAAATAGATTGCGAAAATTTTAAAACCTTAGATTCTACTTCAAAAGAAATTTTGGCCAATCAGGATTCTGAAATCACATTAAAAAAATTTAAAAATGATAACTATGGATGGTGTGTATTGTATAAGAGTGAAAGTCATTTAGGATACTTTAAGGAATTTTACAAAATAAATTGTAAAATCAACTGGAAATAATTTAGCCTTTATAAAAATAATAGGGACTTTTTTTACAGTCCCTATTATTTTTTATAAATTTAATATCGCGCTTATTCGATTTAAATAATCTTTCTTAACCTTTTTCTTTAATACATACTGTTTAATCTTATGCTTTAACGAAATCTTACGATTAACTTTTTCTTTCTTTCTAACTGTTAAATGGTCTCCACCATTTTCTTTTAGTGGCAAAAACCAATCACTAATATGTATTTCGAACAACTCACTATTTTCCCTATATGCCATCAAAATCAGTAATTGATCATCATCAATAAAACCAACTCTAATAAGTGATTCCATCGAGAGTTTGACCAAATTCCAAAACTTATCACATAAAAAATCTGGTAAGATTATCGGTGCTCCCATTAAAGAATCATCTAACTTCATCACATGCTTAAAAATAGGTGTATCATCTAGTTCATGTAAAGAAAATAAATGTATTTTCTGGCTATTTAAATTTGTTTTCCAAGTAAAATTAAATTCTTCAGGATTAATATAACATTTGTCGCCATGATTAAATCCGAAATCAATCCATGCCACCATTCCATTTGCATAACCCTTTTGCACAGCATCTTTCAAGCACCAATACTTTAAAAGCATGACATAATCATATTTAGCATTATTAGAAAGAGCATCATGAATAAACCTGAAATTTAGGAATTCATCATTTTGAGAAATTAAATGCATTTTATCATATAGCTCTTTTTCGATTTTAGTTTCATCATTAACTTCTACTATAATTGTTTTTGACTCTAATCCATATTTTCTTCTAACTTCAATAACTTTTTTAGCCATATCTGAATTTGTATATACAATAACTTTATTATTCATTCTCGCCCAAACAGAAAAATATTCTAGATAATCATCATTAGATCTTGGATACCTTTTGTAATCTTTTCTACCAATATCGAAAAAAGCGGTTACTAGTGTGATTTCATTCACTTTTTTTCCCTCCAATTTTTAAAATAAATTTATTAATAGTTTTTATAAATTCTATTTGTTCTTCTTTATTAAATAGTAAAATAAAATTAATTCCAAGACCAATAATTCCCGCACAGAAAATAGTAGCAAACATTGTATACCACGAACTTATCTCAATAAACAAACTTCCAAAATAGAAAATTAAAACCATTATTGCAACAGTAAACATATATCTAAAAATAGTTGGATAAAACGTATTCCACTTAACATTCAAACATTTTCTAGCAACATACGTAGGCACAAAGAAAAAGTTAAATGTTGTACCTAAAAGTGTACTTACACCTGCAACAGCATAAATTCCTAAATTTGTAAACTTTAATAAAACAAATACTAATATTACTGAAGTAAATCCCAAAACAATTCTACACAAGGCATCTGCTTTTATTTTGTTAGTTACAGTATAAATTGAATACATTGGATTTATAATCCCTGAAACAATTACACCTTGTACTGTTAAAAGCGTCAACACATATAATAATTCTACATCTTGATTTGGCATCCAAAGATTATAAAATGCTCTTCCAAATACAATTAAAAAGCAAAAAGGAATATTTGCAAAAATTGCTGTAATCTTCATGCTTACTGTTAATTTTTTTATAAGTTCTTCACCTTTTTCTTTTGCGTAACTTATTATAAATTCTGGCTGGAAAACAGCTGATACGGTTCCAATAAGTGTACCTAATGTTGATCCTAATGTCTTAGCTATAGCAAGTTGTCCCATTGCTAATGAATCTATAAATATATTGCATATTATCAAATCTAAACCATCTGTTAAAATTTGAGCCAATTTAGTAACAGTATTCCAAATTCCAGCTAAAGTAACTTCTTTTATTTTCTTAAAAGAACAAAAATGCAAATCGTTTTTTAAACTTGGTAACAACTTTTTCTTATAATATATATTCATGAGGAATATATATAATGTTGTTATCAAACTAGCTAGTCCTATATAAAATACATGTGGTACAAAAAACATAAAAGCAGTCAATAAAATAGTAACCTTTATTATATTTCCTACTAAATTATTTATTGACTGGATGTATAATTTATTTGTGGCAAAAGTAGCTACCTGATATGTAGAGTTCAATATTCCAAAGAAAAAATTCATAAATATTAAAGAAAATAACACTTTAACATCATATACTATATTGCTCGGAATATTTACAACATTTTCCAATTTTGCTATCAAAAAAACTGATGGAATTATTAATATCGCTATTATTAAAACGTTCGACCAAAATACGGAAGAAAAATATTCATCAGCTTCTTTTTCTTTTCCTTTATGTATCGCTATAGAAATAAACCTGCCAGACATTGAATTTAATGCAATCGTTAATAGTGTCGCATAATTAACAAAATTGCTTGCAAGTGATGCGAAACCATAAGCTTCTGTCCCTAATCTTCCTGTCACATAAGGAGTTAAAAAGAAGTTTATTCCAAGATTAACAATAAGCACAACTATACTAGCAATTAAATTTATTGATATTGACTTTTTCTCTTCCATTAATTAATTATTCATCTCCCATTTTTATTGATTATTCTTTTTATTTTATTAGCAACCTTGCTTGCAAACCATGTATATTTATTTACATTTCTGTCATAAATATTAGGAACATATTTCTTTATTATATATTGAAATCCATTTTTCGTATAATCATTCCAAAATTCTTCTCGGTTTTCTGGTTTTTGAGTAGGTTTAACTAAATTATACTGCAAAGAATCTTGAATATTAGTTTCAATATATTCAAGATTTTCTTTTACACTTTCAAAAAGCTTTTTTCCTTTTTCAGAATTAATTATACAAAGAGATACACCATCGCTGTCTTTAAAAGTGCTATTATTTTTTTCAATCCCCCAAAAATCACCCATTGTAATATCTGATGCTTTATTTAGATTTGAATATTTGCATCTATAACATGATGGTCTTAAAGTCAAATCAGAATAAAATAGCTCTCTATATATTATATTAGTGCGTTCTCTTCTTTTATCTAATTTATACGTTTCATATGTATTGCCCCAACCATATTTATTATTTCTGAAATCGAAAGATAATAATTTATTCTTACAATTGTGCGTTATATATTTTAAATAATCGCTATATATTTTAGGACTCGGCACACCATGGCAAACCAAATCACAAGTATATAATTTTTCTATGTTTTCGTTATGCAAATAATTTTTAAGGCCATCAACTTGACAAGGTGTACCAGAAAAAAGAACAAGCCTGTCATCAGCTAAATCTTGTTTTACTTGTTTAAATATTTCTCCCATATCGCTTTGCACATACTTAGATTTTTTAAATTCATCTCTTTGCTCCTTGTTTTTTGCTCGCTTATGTACTACTCTGAACTTTTCGTCAAACGCAGCACCATAAACAATGCCACCATAATTCAATATATAATCAGAAATTGCTATAAACGCAGCACCTGACGAACTAGTTTTTCTTTCTTGCAAATCTAAATGCTTTACGGCATATGATTTTACATTACTTTTAGTAGTAATACTTTTAACGTTCGGGCAAACATTTTCACAAAGTTTGCATTTGATACATTTTTCTTTATTGATAAAAGGATATGTAAAACCCTCTTCGTCTGTTTTCATTTCTATTGCATTTTGGGGACAAATATTCATACAGGCTGTACAGCCTGTACATTCTTCTTTTTTACCAGATAAAAGATACATGCTTCTCCTCATTTCTTTATTTTTTTAGAACATTTCGTAAAAATTCTTGCGAATGTTCTCTTTCTTTTTCTATCTTATCCTTTGCATTTTTGAAATCGATTTTTTCATTCAAATCAATTTCACTTACGTTTTCTATACATCTATTATTTAATTCAGTAATGTTTAAAATGTTTTCTATTCTAGAATTAACACCATTTATTTTTACCGTATAAAAGTTTTTTTCAAGCAAAATTGAAAATATAGTGCCATGAAAAGAATTAGTTATAACATATCTTGCATTATATATAAGTGATAAAAAATCTTCAATTCCAGCAGATAATATTTGAATGTGACCCTTGCTAAAAAGTCTTTTATTATATCTTAGTTCTACAACTTTTAAATTTTCTTTTTCAGCTATTTCTTTTACTATAGAATCCAAACCGTGGATTATCCACTAGCGTATATTGCAATATATAGTTTTCATATGGTATGTCATGCAAAAATACCTTGTACTCTTTTTCATTCAATAATAATGTAGGATCTAAAACTATATTAACATTCAAGTCTAAATGATTATTTATATATTTTTTTAAAGCTTCTTCTCTAACCGAAATGAAATCAAAATTTTGCAACAATTTAAAAAAGTTTTTTTCTTTTTCCTTATCTTTTATTTCAGACATTCCTAAGCTTGCTGCATAAGATATTTTGGTGGCTTTAGTATTAAAATTTGCAAAATACACATCGTCGAATCCACCTGTTAAATAAGGATTCCATATTTGATCACTACCACATATTATATAGTCATATTGCATGAAATCTATCTCATTCTTATCAAATATTTTCTTGTCGTTAGTAATATATTTTTTTATAAAGTTATCAAACTTTAACCATTTTTTCTTGTATTCTTTTCTGCCTAAAATAATTTCTTTTTCTCTTTTTATCCATTTTTTAGCAGAATGAAATCCTCCAACTTTAACCATGTTTTTAGGAGTATATAAATAACTATTTTCAATTTCCTTATTCGCATAGTTTATAACATTTACAATATACCCATTATTTTCTAGATAGTTTTTTAACGCAAATGCTTGTATAAGTGCTCCGTAATTATGTGCGTTTTGAAAAGTTAGTATCCCTATCTTATTTTTCATTTTTCAACTCCTCTAGTATTTTTATAAAATTATCATAATAATTTTTAGAAGAAAACTTTTCTGCTATTTTCATTCCAGCTGCTCCCATAGTTTTTCTAAGCTCATCATTATCTAAAAGCATCTCTATGCTACTAGCAATATTTTCAATTAAATCATTCAAATCCTCTTTTTGCAACATAATGCTACATTTATCCGAAACTAATTCTGGTATAGCTCCTGAATTAGTTGTTATAATTGGTACACCAGAAGCCATAGCCTCAACTAGAGTAAGGCCAAATCCCTCTTCACATAGATGAGGAAAAACAGCAATGTCTGCAATGTTATATATTTTATATAGTTCGCGGTTATATACGTGTCCAGTAAATACCACTCTGTCTTTAAGTTTATTAGCTATGTCTCTTAGTTCCTTTTCGTAATCACTAAGTGCCATTTCATCAGCAAAATTAGAATTACCAACTATCAATAATTTCGTATTTTCTTTGTTTTTAATCATTTGATATGCCAATAGTAATTCTCGAACACCTTTCTCTTTTACTGTTCTTCCACAAAAAAGTATAACTTTTTCATTCGGTCTAATCTTAAATTTTTCTCTTTGAACTTTCTTTTCATCATCACTTAGTTTTATTTGAAAATCATTAATATTTATACAATTGTACAAAAGCTTAGCTCTATTAGGTGCAATAAGCTTAGACTCCGTAAGTTGTTTATTAACGAAGTAACTTATCCCTAAAAAGTAACCAAAGTTCTTTTCCCAAAAAGCATTGCCATGACTAACTCCATGTACATGAAGTATCGATTTCTCTTTTGGTATATATTTATATACAGGTGCATAGTTATAAGGATTTCCACCTTCAAATATCACAAAGTCATATTCGTTATTTTTTATTGTTTTAATTATATTTTTATTGTAAATAATATTTTCTAATTTTCCTCTGCATCTTTTTATAAAGTTATTTTCCGATTCAATTTTCTTTAAAAATCTTATTAACGCATTTTGAAGATTAACGTCTATAAAACGTGTACACATATATTTTTCTTTTATTTCATTCAAACTTTTTTCTTTTATCGTCACTAAATCGACAAAAACTTTTTTCTGCACTTCATTTTCATCAATAAAATTTGTAATTAAAGTCTCTACTGCACCACCTTTTATAGCTGGAACTGGAAATCCTTTCGGTGATATAACACATATCTTCATATATCTACTCCTATCCGTGTAATTTTAATGATTCTTTTGAATTATATAATAATATATGTTTGGAAATATACTAACTAAAAATGTCTTTAACTTGCTTTTTAATGGCCTCTTAGTTTTTAAATATTCATTGCAATTCTTTATTAACTGTTTTTTTATCATTTTAAGATACTTTTTAGGATTCTCAATATTTTCTTTTGTCAGTACGTAATATCTTTTCAATTTTTTTTGATACTCAATAACTGTGCTATTATATAAATCATATTCTTTCCTTTTTTTATAAAAGGCTTTTCTTTCCTCAAAAGCTTCCATCACGTCTAATCTTTTTGCGGCAAATTTTTTTCCCATTATACTGTTTTCATTAACTCTATAATAATACAATTCTTCCTCTGTTACACATATAGAAGTTTCACATTTATACAAGACTTTGTATGTAATAAATTCGTCTTCATTTAACTTGCCAATAGGAAATCTTACATCATCATACAAATATTTTTTATATAACTTATTCCACACAACAATTCCTCTAGCGAAATATTCAGGAATATATAATCTTTCTTGCATTTCGTGATTTGTATATACTTTTATTTCACAATTATTTGATGATTTAACGATATCTTTTTCAAATCTTTGAAAATTGCACTCGCTAATATCACAATTATTTTCTATGCACAAATTATATAACGTCTCTATAAATTTTTCATCCACTACATCATCCGAATCAATAAAAGAAACATACTCACCTTTAGCTACGTCAAGTCCTGCATTTCTTGCACTACTAAGCCCACCATTTTCTTTATGTATCACTTTTATTCTTTTATCTTTTCTAGAATATTCATCACAGATTTTCGGACAGTTATCTGGAGAACCATCATCTACCAAAATGATTTCTAGATTTTTATATGTTTGATTTATAATACTTTTTAAACATTGATGCAAATATTTTTCCACATTGTATATAGGAACAATTACTGAGATAAGCTCATTCATAAACTATTCTCCTTGCTTTTATTATTTCTGTTTTCTTGTCGCGACTTATTTATATGGCATAAAATTTCAAACAATCCATATAGTTTATGTCTTAATAAAAAAACACTAATTTTATTTTTTTTACTTTTAACCAAGCTAAAATCATAAGCTTTCAAAATATTTGCCATTTCTTTTTCTTTTCTTAAATTTTTCAGATATTCTATATCTAATATGCCATCATCATATAATTTATAAAGTTCATTAGTTATTACGTTTAAATGCGAAACACATAAAAGTCTTACATCTTGTTTATTAAAATGTTCTTCATCCAAGAAATTAATTATAATGCTATTTACCATCAGTATACTTTGAATATTTCTTTTAATATACTCATGGTTAACCGTAGCACTATATGGATTAACCCTGTAGTGATATAAAGGCTCTTCTGTAAATACACATTTGTTAATTTTAGCTAGAATTTTCAAACATACCATTTGATCTTCTAACATACAAATCTTTTCATTATAATAAATACTATTCTTCATTACATTTGTTTTTATTAAATATAAACACGAAAATGATTTCATTTTATTGCAAAGCAGTGCTGGTATAATTTTTTCTCGCAATAGTTTCTTATTGTAAACAATTTCTTCCTTTTCGAAGAAGTCATTGCCGATAATTTCTTTATTCTCATAATTAACAAAATAATTGCATCTTGCAACATCCGCATTATACTTTTCAATGATTTCCAACATTTTTTCTAATGCATTAATTTCAATCCAATCATCTGAGTCAATAAACATAAGATAGTTGCCTTTTGCTATATCAATACCTCTATTCCTAGTATAACTAACTCCTTTGTTTTCTTGTGAAAATACTTTTATCCTATTGTCTTGTTCTTTATACTTTTCAATTATATTTAAAGAATTATCAGAAGAACCGTCGTTTATAAGTATAAGTTCAAAATCTTTATAAGTCTGATTCAATATTGAATCAATACAATCATTTATATATTTACCTGCATTGTAAACTGGTACAATGATACTAATCATATATCTCTTTCACCCTTTAAAAATTTAATTATCTTTTTCGTTTTTTCCTTTCCAAAGATTTTATTTAGCGGTTTTTTGATAGCATCTTTTAATTTTTGAGCTGCACTTTTCGGTTGTATCCAAGAGCCCTCAAACCAATGAATAGCATATGTATTTTTCGTAACATTTTTCTTTTTAGTTTTCCAATCAATAGGACAGAAATAATCAGAAGGATAAAAAACTGCATCGCATATATTTTGAATTTCGTTATTTAATTTTAAGTCATGTTGTTTTAATATTTTCGTAATTATTTTAACATTAGTAGTAGTATCACACTCACCAGAATTATTAATAAAATGCCTATTCGAATAATAATCAAGAAATTCTTTTATAATAGGATGGCTTGGTTCACTTCCTATTAAAGCTGTTTGAATATAATCTTTACTTTCAAATCCAAAAAAAGCTTTATTTTGAACAAATCCATCCAACGGTTTTAATATTTCCACATCCGTATCCATATAAATACCACCGTAGTTATATAAAGCAAAAAGTCTAACGTAATCTGTAACAAAAGCATATTTTTTATTTTCATAAGCTTCTTTAACGTATTGATTAGAATTAATATCAAAATTTTCTTCATTCCACAACTTTATTTCATAATCCGAACAATACTTTTTCCAACTTTTAATGTATTTTTTTAATTGTGCTGGCATTTCTTTACCGCCAAACCAGCAATAATGAATTATTTTAGGTATCATATCGCTTACCTCCCATTTTCAATTTTAGTAAATCAATTATTTTAGTCATTGTACAATAAAAATCTGGAAATAAACTAAAAAGTATCACCTTAATTTTTATATTATTTTTATCATCACTATACTTAATAAAATTTGGCAAATTCTTTTTTAACTTATTCTTCAAAAAATTTAAATTTTTCAATTTATTATTTTCAATAAATTTATATGTTAGTATATAATATTTTTTTAACATATGCTGATATAAAGAAAGAGCAGATTCATATTGAAGATTTTTATTAATGTTTTTAAAATATTCAATTTCTTTCTCATATGCTAATATTGCATCATACCTCTTAGTAGAAAATTTTCTATTAGTTATACTATTAGGTGTTGTTCTATAATAATATAAAGCACTTTCAGATACAACCATCTTCTCTAATTTATCGAATAGAATATATGTAGTGTACGCATCCTCGCTTATTTTTCCTATTGGGAACCTAACATTATCAAAAAGTTTGACATCATACATTTTATTACAAGCTATTACAAAAGTTCTATGTGTATTAATATTATTCAAACACAAAATTGCTTGTTCACTATCCAAAATTTCTTCATTATTTAATTTTACAAAAGATTGATTAGTATAATTACATTGAACAATATCAGCATTATATTTAGTTATTAAATTGAACATATCATAAACAAAGGTAGTTGCTACATAGTCATCTGAATCAATAAAACAAACGTATTTTCCTGTTAATATATCTAATCCCGAATTTCTTGCACTGCTAAGTCCACCATTTTCTTTATGTATAACTTTTACTCTTTTATCTTTTTTAGCATATTCATCACATATTTTCAGACAATTATCCGTAGAGCCATCATTTACAAGGATTATTTCTATATTTTTATAAGTTTGATTTATAATACTATCAACACATTCATTTAAATATTTTTCTGTATTGTATATTGGCACAATTATTGAAATTACAATATCATCATTCATAATAAAATATACCCCCTGCTACACTCTTATATTTCAAATTTTGATTTATCAGGCAGGATCTTTTCAAAAGCATCGTTTACTTCCTCCTTTGTTTTTTCAAAATTAAATTCTTTTTTGGTATCATTCATACATATAATTTTTTTGCTTTGTTTTAATATTGTATTTATAAGATCTTGCCTATCATCAGCAACATCGTAATAAGAAAAATGCTTTTCACTTATAACTTCAAAATTTCCTCTAGCAATATCATAGTCTTTAAACAGATATTGATTTACACCGTCCATTTGTCTAAATTTATCTTTTGAAGTCTTATCTAATATTTCAAATTCTTTATTCCACAATTCCTCCATTGTGCTCTTTAAAATTGGTGAAGGCATATGTGTATCCTTAAAATATGAAAAGTTTTTCCATGGCAATAGCAGTATATTTTTTATATTATATTTAAATGAATTTTTAAAATTAAACCATTTGAAGAAATCTCTTTTTATACTCGAATTTTTATCAAAATATTTATTAATCACTGTCATATTATTAATCAATATATGTTGAAAAAAATCATTGTCTGGATTAGCATAAAATATTTCATGCTGTAATGTATATCTGGGTATATCACCGCAAAAGAAGTCTGCTACTTGTACTGGTGAGATTAAAAACATATCATCATTAAAATACACAAATTTTTCACTAAGTCCTTTTATTCTATGTAAATTTAGTTCTATTGTGTGTGAACTAAACGTAGGCAAATACTCTTTTGGTATGTACTCATCATGCCTAACAAACTTTAATTTAGGATGATTCAAATTAAGCCATTTTGGATAATGCCCACACGTAACAAAATAAATGTTACCAACCCAAGGTGCAAATTTTTCCACTCCTCTAAACCAATATTTTAAGTTATCCCAATCTCTAAACCTCGCATCTCCATTAATTTCTTCATTTGGGATTCCTGCATATTTATTTTTTTCTTTTCTCCATTCCGCATCGCCGCCATCAACCCAAATGATGACAAAATCTATTTTTTCATTCAAATTTTTCACCTCATATTTTAATATGTTTTATACGGCATATAAAAGGTTCAAAAGAAAATAGCACTTAATTCTTAATAATATAACTAATATTTTCTTTCTTTTCGATAATAATTGCAATTTTACATTTTTAATAGCTTTCCTATATTCTTCATATTTCAAAATATTTTTCAAATGAGCTTTCTTATTACTAGAAATTTCTTTGCAAAAAACATCTTTTATAAAGACATAGTTTAATTGCCATATTACAAAAGCATAATACTCATCCATATATTTTCCAGCCAATACCTCTTCACATGCTGTAATTAGTTTTTCACTATTTTCTTTGCACTTCTCATCTCTTTTTTGAGTTGCCGAATCGCTGTTAATTCTGTAATTATACACGACCTTATTAACAAACAACATTCTTGAAACATTTTCAAAAATACTTATATTAAAGATCGTATCCTCTCTAAAAGAAATTCCTGCTTTAAACTTTATGTTGTATTTCTTTATAAATTTCAAACTATATAACTTTGCAAAAGAAAAACCGATACTTGATGTAACATCATTATTTATCAGCATTCCTTTTAAAAGTTGTATCGCTTGTTCTTTCTTATTTATTTCGATTGTCATATCATAATAATCATCGCTAGTGAAACTTTTTTCATATTCTTTGGTTCTATATTTAAATGCTACAACATCAAACTTTTCATAGCTATCAATTTGAGAAAAAGCATCCATTTCTATAAAATCATCTGAATCTAGAAAGAATATCCAGTCACCTTTTGCTTCTTCAATTCCTATATTTCTTGCAATGGATACACCCTCATTTTTTTTATGTATTACCCTGACCCTCAAATCTTCTTCAGCATATAAATCGCACCACCTTGCTACATCTTCTCTTGAGCCATCATCGATTATGATAATCTCTACATCTTTATAATTCTGATTTATAGCAGAATGTACACATTCATCTAAATATTCTTTTTTTGTATTGTAAACTGGTATAACTATTGATATCAAATTATTTTCAATCTCCTTTACAATGAAATTGTCTCTAATATTTGTGAAAAATATTTATCATCATTAATGTCGTCTGGTTTTTCTTTTTTTACTTCATTTACATATTTTCCAACAATATTTTCTTTTTTTGTTGCACCGTTCTTAAACCACATATATTCTATATCAATATGTCCTGTATCTATACATTGATATCCTTCTTTCGACATATTATAAGAAAGTATAGTCGCTGTGGGACCTAACGACATTAAAACTAAGCTTTTTTTATCCGCATTACGACGAATTGATTCAGCAATATCTTCATATTTATAATATGCATTCTTCGGTGGACAAATAATTCTCTTTATTGATTTGCAATTATCAAATAAATCATTTCCAATTCCAAGCCTTGTGTATTCGCCTTCAACAATAATCACATCTCTATTATTCCATAACTTTTTCAAATTATCAAATTTCTTCCTCATCACATTAAAATTCTTGTTTTTATAATCCATATATGGTCGAGTTATCGCAGTATCACAATAAACAACATCATCAGGTAAAAAGTTATAAACCTGTTTGCCATATTTAATAAGAAAATATTTCCAAAAAACTTTTGATTTGTATGTGTGTTTCGATAAATCATTTAAAGTTCCATATATTCCAAGCAACACTTTTCTATTGCTTAACTTATAGTCTTGTAAAATAGTTTTTAGTTCATTCGACATTTTTTCTGAATTATCTTGAAATGATTTTTTATTTTTTCCTAATATCCATAAGAATTCGCCGTCTCCAAATCTAGAAATCGAATAGCCTTCATTTATTACTTTCATAATAGTCAACTCGTCATCTATTATTCGATATTTTTTATGCCTCATACATACAAAAATTAATGACATAAAGGGATAAAGAATTATTTTTGCAACATTCTTCGCATTTTTTTTTAAATCTAGATTCATGTCTTTCACTCCTATCACATAAAACTAAGAAAAAATTATTTTTTTCCATTTAAATATTATATTTTCTAATTGTAACTTATCTTTATCTAATAAAGTATTAGAAGACATATCCATTCTAACATTAGGATTTTCTATTAAATAGTTAATTTTATTTGCCATCATATCAATATCGAAACAACGTACTAAATATCCATTCACACCATCTTGTATTATTTCATCTGGACCACAATTACAATTAAAACTAATTATAGGAAGTCTGGCATAATGTGCTTCTATATTCACCATAGCAAAGCCTTCAAATCTAGAAGTCATAACGTACATTGCATACTTTTTATATAATTCATTCATTTTATTTGTTCTACCCATAAGTTTTAAATTATTATTCAAAGAATATTTGCTTATAAGGGATTCTATTTTCTTTTGCATAGGTCCATTTCCGTAAATGTGCCACTCCCAGTCGGGGTGCTTTGAAAAAACTCTTCTTGCCACCTCAACAAGCATATCAAATCCCTTTTGCTTATTTATCCAGCCAACTGTTAATATCAACTTGGATTTTCCATCATAATCATCTGAAATTTTTGTCATTTCGATTGGATTGTATATTTGATAAACTTTTGCTTTTGGCTTAAATCTTTTTGTAAATAATTCCATATCCTTTTTGGTTAGTGTTATCACACCATTCGCATATTGAGCTGACAATACCCTTCCTAACCACATAACACCACCAACTTTACCATGTAAAGTATTGAAATGTTCCCAAGCTAAATATTTTGCTTTTTTCCTCATATATATCGTAAGACCTACCATTCCCATTCCAGCGCATATAAACACATCAGTTTTATAGTCCTTAAAAAAGTTTTTAGTAACCCTATATAAATACGGATAATAAATTTGTATTGGTAACAATTCTTTTTCCAATATGTTTTTAACTTTTATTTTGGGATTCATCTGATAAAAAACTCTTTCGTTTTTCCTATAAAGAGAAATTCTCTCAACCTCATATTCTTCCGCCAACCTATTAGCAATTAAACTTACAGCTCTTTCTGTTCCACCTGTAGAATACATATCTTGAATGAAAAAAGTTATCTTCTTAGTTTTCAAAATCTGTGTCCTCCTTATCTTGCTGATAAAATTAAATCAATTATTTTTAATAAAATATATACACCAAAAGTAAATTTTGCTTTAGCACACATAAAAAACAATTTCCAATGAAGTGTAAAATATTTTAATTCCATGTCCTTTATTGCCTTTTCATATTGGTCATCATGCAATATCTCATTTAAGTTTTTATAAACTATGTTTTGACCATTTACACGTTCAATCAAACACAAAGCAAATCTATTATTAGTGGCCGTTTTGTAATCTTGTGGCAACTCCTCTTCTTTTATTTTTTGACAAAGCATACTATAAAATTTTTTTGCATCTTTATATATATTCTTTTCTTTATTTTGTGTCAAAGAGCCTCCATCAATCATCTTTCTATAATGATAAAAATATTTCTTTACAAAAACAACTTTGTTTGCATTTTTAAAAGCATCAATATTAAACCATCCATCTTCACAAATTCCTAATTCCTTAAGTGAAATAAAATTTGCAGTTTTAATTGTAGTCTGTCTGTATAACTTTGCCCATATTGTAGTATTAGCATTTAATTTTTCTGGAGTTGATAGTTCGTTGCCTAACGGTCCAAATATTCTTCTATGAAGTTTATCTTTTACTTCATCATTTTTAAATATTATTCTTTGCTCATCAAACATTGCTTTCGGCATGGATTTTTCTTTATATTCTCTCACATACCCACACATAACCACATCTGCATTTTCTCTTACCGCTTCTTTAATTAAAACCTCGCAAGTATCTAAATCAAGCCAGTCGTCACTATCCACAAACATAACAAAATCACCGTCAACACCTTTTAATGCATTATTTCTAGCAACTGATACTCCTTGATTTTCTTGATTTATCACAATTATTCTTGGATCATCTTTTGCAATGCTCTCAATAATGTCTAAAGTCTTATCCTTAGAGCCATCATTAACAACAATTATCTCGAGATTCTTATACGTTTGATTTATTATGCTTTCCAAACATTGCTTTATATATTTTTGAACATTATAAGCAGGTACTATGATACTAATTTTATAATCTTCGTTCGTAGGCTCCAACTCCTTTATACAAAATTAATCCTTCATCTCTGATTCGTATATTTCTATTTGTTCTTTCAAAGCATTATCTAGTGTAAATTTTTCAGCCGATTTTCTGCAATTGCTTTTCAAATTTTTTAGTAGTTCTTTATCTTTATATAACTGAATTACCCTAGAAACTAATTCATTTTCACTTTCAAAAATATATCCATTTACGTCATTTTGAACAATTTCAACATGACCTCTATTTTTATATGCAATCATTGGCACACCAGATAAAGCAGCCTCTACAAGGTTAATCGGAAGACCTTCTCTTTTACTTGTCGCCACACATAAATCAGCAAGTTTCAATAACTTATTCGTATCACTTCTATACCCTGTCATATTCACATTATTTTCAAGTCCAGCAAACACAATATCATTTTTATATTTATCTTCAAATATCCCCTTGCCAATTAAATACAACTTGCAATTTGGTATGGTGTTCACAATTTTTTTCATTGCTTCAATAAGCATGCCTTGATTTTTATTTGCGTTTAATTCTGCCACATACATTAAAACAAAATCACCATCATTTATGCCAAGTTCTTTTTTTAGTTTATTTTTTTCATCTTTATCAAGAGGCTCTTCATTAAATTTTTTATCATCCACTCCAACACCATGTACCATCTCAACTCTTTTAGCATGAAATTTATTTTTAGCTAACTCGTAGTCTTCAATATTTATCGTCTCTAATACATCTGTGAATTTAGACAAATATTTTTCAACCGGATAATAAAAAATCCAATTCTTCTTAGGACACCCTTTACAAAAATGAAAACCATGTGCTGTATAAAAAACTTTAGTTCCGTGTTTCCTTGTGTTTTTAGCAGCGATTCTTGTCACTACTCCGCCCATCGGTGTATGACAATGTATAACATCAAAATGTTCCTTGCTTAAAATCTTCTTCATTTGAGAAATTGCCTTTATATTGTTTAGCTTAAATGGGCTTCTCTCCATACAAACTGTATGCTTAACATCGCAATACGGAAACACCTCATTTTCATCATTTGATGTTGCCACGTGTACTTCATATCCTTTTTCTTTAAAGTACTTTAAATATGGTAAATGAAAGTGCCTAATATGCGAATCAACATGTGCTACAAATAATACCTTTTTCATTTTTCCTCCGATTAAAAAAACTAACGCATTCTATTTATATTTTAAACCGAAACGCGTTAGTTTTTAATTTTATATTCAATTATGCTACTCCCTTAGCTGTCTTTTTTTTTGATACATTTTTTTCGCTTTTCAATTCTTCTATTTCATCTTTTATACCAACCTCAGATATTTCTGCTTCTTTTCCACGCAAAATTGTTTTGATAGTTCCATACCATATCTTCAAATCTAAAAGAAAACTCATTGTATCCACATATTCAACATCATATTTTATTTTGTCTGTAATAGAAATTCCATTTCTTCCTTTAACTTGGGCTAGTCCAGAAATGCCAGGTAAAACTTCGTTTCTTCTTTTTTGTTCATCAGTAAACCACTCGTAATAATCTTCAATCCAAGGTCTTGGACCTATAAAAGCCATCTCTCCTTTTAAAATATTTATAATCTGTGGTAACTCGTCTATGCTTGTCTTTCTAATAAATTTTCCGACATTTGTAACCATCTCCTCATGAGATAATTTGCCGTCAAATTCTTTACGATTAGTTCTCATAGATCTAAATTTATATATTTTAAAAGGTTTTAAATCTTTACCAATTCTCGTTTGTTTGTAAAAAACAGGACCTCCATCTTCAAGTTTAATACAAATAGCTACAACACACATTGGGATAAACAAAATAATTAAAAAAATAAATGCGATAATCGTATCGATAAATCTCTTTATGTACTTATACATCTTACATTTACCTCCCTCAAAGCTACAATAAAATTTTATAACATAAGTTGCAAATAGTCAAGATTTTATGATACTTTACATAGAATTTCCATGTAAAATTTTAATTATTTTTCTCACTGAAAATAAAAAGAGACCTATAAGTTGAAATATAGGTCCTCTAATGATATTTTATTCACTCTATAATTTATAACTCGCCGAAGAGGTGGCGACAAACACATTTAAATCATTATACATTCATATAATAAACTTATTTTATCCCACAAAGGCAAGCATTATTCTTCCTTTTTCTTTTTCCATTGTGTTAAAGCTACAAATCCTAAAAACATCATGAAAAATGGTGATGTGTAGTAAGTAGAATTGCCTGTTAGTGCAGTAACTATATATGAAATTCCAACAAATGTAGTAATTTTTTCCACATCGCTCCATGATTTCCAGTTACTAAGAAGTCTAAAAAATATAATTGCAAGTGCAGCAAAATACATTATTGTTCCAGGAATTCCTACTGTTGCTAGAAGTTGAAGTAACAAGTTATGTGTTCTACCTTCGCCAACATTAAACTGACCACTAAATTGAAATAATAAGCACTCAAGACCATATCCAAAAAGAGGTCTTTGCTTTATAAGCTCCCAAACTTTTATCCAAGTTTCACCTCTACCACTTCCGGCTTTAGTTATAGACTTATCTAATTTAGAAACATCAACTTGAGTTGCATTTTCTGTAGTAGTCATATAACCACCAAATACTCCAATATCTTCAATAAAGCCTTTAACGTTATTTACAACATAAGATTCTTCATCTTGATTTTTAATATCTAGAGAGCATGACACAAACAAAACAACAACTAAAAATAATGCTATAGCACTATTAATTAAATCTTTTTCACTATTAGCTTTTGATTCTTCCGCCGAATCATTTTCGTTTACAAAACATGAACAGAATTTAGCAATTCCATATATAATACTAGCAACTATAGCAACAAAAACTCCAAGATAGCCACCAAACGTATCGTTTATAATAAGCATACTAAGCTGAATAACAAAAGATATTAAATATAGCAATTTGAAAGTCCAATTTTTTTCAGTTATAGCAAGCCACATCGCAGCTATTACTCCCATACAAAGTACATACGCAAAATGATTAGAATTTCTAAACACACCTCTTTGTGCAAATATGTACCATTTCGAATTAACTTCATAGGCATCACTTTTTAATTTTCTTTCAAAATCTGACCATTGTATTCCCGAATCAGAAAGTTCTAGCTCACCAGAGGTTTTCATAAATTCATCATACTTTTCGCGATAAAGTGCATACTGCCTATTATAATATACCGACATTCCAAGAGTCATAGCAGAAAGAACAGTTATCATAACTGTAAAGGCTATGATAAGATATTTTTTTAGCTTCTCATTCTCTTTTCCTATAAGCATTGCTCCAAGCATAAAAGAGCCATACATTAAAAATGCCCAAAATCCATCTTTTAAGTTATAGCAACCGTTTAGTGTTTTTGATAGTACTTCGTTTGGCGATGCTCCAGTTTTTTCAGCAGCTTCAGCACCAATAATATCATCTGCCGCTCCTGGTGCAAGCATACAACTTACAAAAGTCCAGATTAAAAACATAATCATTAAAATAATCGGTAAATATTTCTTAACTGCACTCCAAAAAACTTTTGGCTCTTTTTTTTGTGAATTTGAAATGCCAGTGCGAGCCTTTTGCTCCGACAATAAACTAGAACATTTTAATACTAGGCACACTAATGATAGTATTATAAGTGTAATCACAAAACATAAAAAAATGCCTACTGTGTTAGCTGAATTTAAACCGTAATAGGTACTACTATTAATTGGATAAACAATTGAGCAAACCGAAACTATCATAACCAAAATAAATAAACCTATTAAAAATCCCCAAAGCATTATTTGATCGTCAGATATAAACTTTGCTTTTAATTCTGCTTTAATTTTTGAATATATATAAGCTATAACCGGTATCAAAACTAGCGATGCTAGAATATAATTATAATTTTGAAGTAAAGCTGTAACTATGTTATCGCTTATTTCATTATATGATGTGTCTCCTGAAATCCAACCACAAATCAAACAAAAGAAAATTCCAGCTATAAGTCCAAAAAGTAAAATTGCAGCCCATCTACCGTATTTTTGCCTATCTACATCTATAGTAACTGCATTGGTTTGATTGGACACACTACTTCTTTTTCGTGCCATAAAAACGCCTCCTTAAATCGTTTACAAACACAATTATTATATAAATTTTTCCTTAAACTGTCAATAAAATAAAGAACCAGAATACTGAAGATTCTAATAAAAGGCAAAAAATTAGTAGGCAAATTAAATTTGCCTACTAATTTTATATTTACAATCTTAAATTTAAAACGAATAAGTATAATATTGTGAAGTACTCTTATTTTTAGCTTGATCATAATAATTTGTTATATATCTGCCAATTATACTCTTACCGTCTGTTTTTCCTCCACTACCAAATAATACTTCATTAACCTTTAAAACCTTCTGGTTATCAGTTTTTTCAACTGCAAAATATGCATTTGAGTATACTATTCCATATTTTTTAGTTCTAGCTTCATCACTATAGAACCAATACCTAGCTCTTCCTTTCAATCTAACATTCCAACTAAAGAAAGTCGCTGTCATATACTGATTATTCTTTTTCAATGTTACATTGAATTTACCAACACCTGTTATTTTAATTTTTGAATCCTCAACTGTAGCTTTACTATCATCATCAACAAAAACAGCTGTCATATCCGCATCTAAAACTTGTATTGTGGCACCATTTTTAACTATACATGTACTGCCTCGAATTTCAGTATAATTCTTAAAAGTTTTTGAATATTTATTAGCTTCTAATTTCTTTATTTTTACTATTTTTCCACACTCTACGCATTTTCCATCTTGATCTAATTTCGAATGTACACATTCTGCGTTACATCTTGCACATCTTCCAGTAGAGTCAAATTCATGTCCAAGTGCTTTGCCAGTTGTTGCTCCGCATGAACACTTCTTCGGCTCCGTACATGTTGCATCAGAAAATACATGTTTATGTTCAGCTTTGTCCAAATCTACTAAACCACATCTAGTACATACACCTTTTAAATTAAACTTATGTCCAAGTGCTTTACCAGTTGTTGCTCCACATGAACACTTTTTCGGCTCCGTACATGTTGCATCAGAATATGAATGTATATGCTCTTCCTTAAAGTTTTCAGATGCATATGTTGAAACAGATTTTAAAAACTTCTTGTAATTAAATGCACTTGTTTTTCCAACTACAGTAAATACTACTCCAGTTTTTGTTTCCGGTTCAAAAGATACATATGAATAACTATTGCCTTGAGATAGACTATATTTTCCAAGATGCTTTGTTAAGTAAAATCTACCGCCTTTTTCATATTTACCGTTCACATAGTTAAATGCAATTGTTTGATTTTTCAAGTTTTTCTCAACTTTTTTAATTTCATTAACAGCATTTTGACTCATAATTCTCGTATTGCCATACATTCCATCATTTAATACTACTGTTATTAACTTTGCTAAATCAACTGCACTAGTTTCATATCCCGCTGCAAAATCCATTGAATTTCCATTATGTCTTTTTATAACCGTTTTATTTTCATTTAGGATTGTTGTATCAACTTTTGCGAATTTAGGATTACTACTAACATCAATTTTGTCCAAAATTTCCTTTTTCAAATACTCATTCAAAGATACATTTGTTGCCACTTGCATTGTGAAACCTGCAAGCGCATGCTCTCTTGTTAGATTTTCTTTACTTGAATCATATTTAGTTTTTTTACCTGGTACTCCACCTTTTTTAAACAATTGAGACCATGTGTGTCTCAACATAAATGTAGCCATACCATAATTACTACCTATAGATCCACCAAAATATTCACCTCTGTTGAAATCCCCCTTTGCTCGTGTCTCTTTTGTCGCTACATGTGAATATATCATACTATCATCTTTAATAGTAGAAGAATGCGTTAAACAATTTCTTAATGTTGCAGGGTTTTGAACTAAAGCTACTTTAGGATCTGTATAAGTAGCAACCGTTTTAGCACTACCATAATAACTATTCCAATCATCACTACATTCTTTTACATTTTTATTACCTAATTGACGCCAATATGTTTCTATCTTAGTATCTAAGTCAATAACTCCATCATCTTGCATTTTAGCAGCTAAGATTCCAAGCACACTTTTTGAAATAGCAAAGACCTTAAAACTGTCATTTTCATCACAACCAAAATTATATGTATATGCAATTTGTCCATCTTTAATTATAACGATTTGTGCTTTAGATACACTACTTGACTTCATAAGTTTGTCAAAATAATCATCATCAGTAGTTATGTCAGCCGCAAATAGCATCATTGGCATATAAGACATTATTAATATTATAGCTAGAAATAACGAAACAATTCTTTTACAATTCATAAAATCATCTCCCTACTAATTCTCACTTATATACTATAATTTTAACATAATATGTCAGAAACGTCAATTATGTAGCCTTTTATTGTAAACTTTATTTTCTGTAAAAAAGACTACTAATATGAAATGCTTCACATATACATGAAAATCATTTCATACTAGCAGTCTACTAAAATCTACTTTATACAAGTTTTTATGCACGAATACCTATTAATATTCGTTTCTTAGTTTATTATTAACCATTAATTTGTTTCATAACTTCTTCAGCAAAGTTTTCTTCTTTTTTAGCGATACCCTCGCCTCTTTCAAATCTTACAAATCTTCTGATTGTAATGTTTTCACCGATATTTGCGATTTTTTCTGTTAAAACTTGTTGTACTGTCTTATCAGGATCTTTAATAAAGTCTTGTTCTAGAAGACAAGTTTCTGCGAAGAATTTATCAATTCTACCTGTAACTATTTTTTCAATAGCAGCTTCTGGTTTACCTTCATTTAAAGCTTGAGCTTTAATGATTTCTTTTTCTTTCTCGATTACTTCTGCTGGAACTTCTTCTCTCTTTACATATTCTGGCTTTGTAGCAGCAATTTGCATAGCGATATCTTTAACGAATTCTCTGAATTCTGGGTTTTTAGCAGCGAAGTCTGTTTCAATGTTAACTTCAACTAAAACACCAATTCTACCATCACCATGGATATAGCTTTCTACTAAACCTTCTGCAGCAATTCTTCCTGCTTTTTTAGCAGCTTTAACAACTCCTCTTTCTCTCAAAAGTTCAGTTGCTTTCTCTTTATCTCCATTAGTTTCTTCTAAAACTCTTTTGCACTCCATCATTCCAGCACCTGTTAATTCTCTAAGTTCTCTAACTTGCTCTGCAGTAATCATAACCAAAATCCTCCCTTAATATTAAATTATTCTTGTACCATTTCTTCCATAGTAGTATTTTCGTCTTCTTCGTGATTAACTACCATAGATTCACCTTGTTTTGACTCTATAACAGCATTAGCCATTGCTTCAATGATTAATTTAATAGCTCTAATAGCATCATCATTACCAGGTATTACATAGTCAACATCTTCTGGGTTGCAGTTTGTGTCAACTAAACCGATAACAGGAATACCTAATTTTCTAGCTTCTAGAATAGCAATTCTTTCTTTTTTAGGGTCTACTACGAACATAGCTCCTGGAAGCTCTGTCATATCTCTAATTCCGCCTAAGTTCTTTTCTAATTTATCTGTTTCTTTTCTAAGTTCGATAACTTCTTTCTTAGGTAATACATCAAAAGTACCATCTTCAGCCATAGTTTCAAGTTCTTTTAATCTATTAACTCTGCTTCTAATTGTCTCAAAGTTTGTAAGCATACCACCTAACCATCTGTTGTTTACGTAGTACATTCCGCATCTTTCAGCTTCTTCTCTTACGCACTCTTGAGCTTGTTTCTTAGTACCAACGAAGATAACTGTTTTACCTTCATCTACGATACTCTTTAATACTGCATAAGCCTCATCAATTTTCTTTGCAGTTTTTTGTAAATCAATGATATAAATACCATTTCTTGCTGTGAAGATATATGGAGCCATTCTAGGATCCCATCTTCTTGTTTGATGTCCAAAATGAACACCTGCTTCCAATAATTGTTTCATTGCAACTACTGACATTTTAAATTTCCTCCTTATTTTTTGTTTTTTCCTCTGCCTAGGTTAAAACGCTTGTAACCACTTCATTTTATATGAAGCACTAGGCTACTTACTCGCCTTAGCATGTGGATTTGTGCATTTCGCACTTAGCCATTATAACATCTTTCACTAGAAAAAACAACCATTTTTTCAACTTTTTTGTTCCATATTTTGGTAATTTCCACACGAATCTACCTTTAGAAATAAAAGCTACTACCACGTAACCTTCATATTTAACCGCATATAAAAAGCATAATACTTCCAGACTTTCTAGCAATCACGTAATTTTCATATTTAAGCATATATAAAAAGTGCAATGAGCTATACGTACTCATTGCACTTTTGAATTCTTTAGTTTCTTTTGCCAAAGCATTTGTATTTTTCAAGTTCAGTAATGATTACTTAACAATAAAAATACGAGCTTTGTTACGTTCTACAGTATAGGTAGTTTTCATATAAAACCTCCAATAATCGGATTGACTAACTAACCGTTTCCAGTCAATAGGCATAATCGTCCTTTGCTCTACATCTATCGGTTCGGAAAGCCTAACCACATTATTTCTACTTGAAAGTCTATCATTCCAATAGTCATTAAAATACTTGTAAGAATAATATTTACCAAAGATAGTCTTAACCTCCACCTCTAGTTCGTAATACATCTTTGCAAAATTAACACAGAACACATCTGTATGGCTACTTTTCTGCAAAGAAATCTTAACAATCTTCTCGTACTCCTCTTCAAGTCTTATGTTGATGTAATTAATAACCTCTTTCTTACCCTTCTGGTTGTGAATAGCCGTCACAATGGTCACCTCCTACAAATTCGAAGTTACCGAAACGAACCCTATACTCAAGCAATCATATTGAACAATCGCTTAATCCAAATTTCACTTCACACCATTGTATTTTAGCATTTTGTTCAATTTATGTCAACAATTATTACTTATTAGCATCACAAATATTTTTCAAAAAATACTTGTTTTTTATTTTTACTCATGATATACTTTGTTTTGTTCTTAGCTGGCCCATTGGTCAAGCGGTTAAGACGCGGCCCTCTCAAGGCCGAATCATGGGTTCGATTCCCGTATGGGTCACCAAAACTTAACTCACAGCATTTGCTGTGAGTCTTTTAGTTCTTTGTCAATAGTTGAGGATAATTAGTGGGACGGAGAAAAAAGTATCTAAAAACCACATTCTAGGTTTTTAGATACTTTTCTTAATATAACCTTTTTCTATTATGCTAACATTTTCATATTCTCATCTTTATTTATTTCAGAAAATTTAATAACTTTAGCATCATAATTAGTTAATGCATTTACTTCATTTTCATTTATAGTATTTGCATCATTGACAATAACTATTAATTGTGTATCCTCATGTCTTGTTTCTCTTGTGTCACTCCAAGCAAACAATATACTTTCTACATTAGATTTACTCATGTTATTTATTGCCTTGCAAAGACGTTCAGGATGATTTTTACTTCTCTGTAGTACAAAATCATATTGAAAAGCATAACCCGTTTTTCCAATAAAACTGACATTTTCTGTATAAAATATTTCTTTCTTATTAAAAAATTCTATTAAATCATCTAAAAATAATGAAGCAATTCTATTTTGAGACAGCATAAACATATCATCAATAGTTAGCATCGCTTGTGCCAATAAATGTTTTTTCTTTGGAAAATCGTTTAATGTACATTTTACAGTTAATTCATTCTCCTTTTTCTCAATGCCGAATTTTTTTGTTATAGAATTTAAAAGCTCTTTTCTTCTCTTTGAAGATAAATCAACTCCTGAAGAAATGAGATTATTAATGATATATGAGTCATCAGATAATTGAAGATTTTCGTTATCCATTGGAGTAACATATATTTGCAAATAATCATTAAACCTATCCAGAAATGGCGAGGTAATCTCAAATGTTTTACCTATCTCAGTTATTGTTATCTCTTCTTTTAGCCAGTCAATATATCTTTTTCTTAACTCATCTTTGGTTATCATTAAATTCACCTCCTAAGCCAATTGTTCTTGATATATTATATTGGTTTCCCCCATTAATAAATTAAATTTTTTAAAAAATTCCAAACAATTATTATACAAATCTGGGTCAGAAATATTAAAAGAAACAGCCTGTCCCATTTCGTATTCTTCTGTATAAATATGTAAGTGATTTCCCATTATTTTCCCGCCATCTGGATTCATATACTGTATCGTTTTTCCAATATCCAAACGTAAAAGAGGAACATTACTAGTCGATGTTCTGCCTTGATATGTACATTTATCTACATTTTTGTTTCCCCTATTGATATTAATAGTAAATTTATCAGGTGTTTCCTTTGCAACGACCTCAAGCTCGATTTTTTTACCAAAAGCAGGAAATTCAATGGTTGGATTTTCAATCTTGTATTTTAATAGGTTTATTAATCTTGTAGCTTCTTCCGTAGTCAGTTTAAGTTTATTTTCCATTTTTTATACCTCAACTTCATAAATTATTATAATATATTTTATAAATAAATTGAATTATTTTCAATAAAAATAGTAAATAATTCTTAACAAAAAGTGATTAATGATCGATATTTTCTAAATTCACATTAATTCCAAAACAATTACTAAAATAAAATTGTCTTGTTTTTTAATTGTTATACTTCATTAAAACTTAACTCACAGCATTTGCTATGAGTTTTTGTGCTATGGCTCTTTGTCAATGGTTGGGATATACTAACATGAATATTTTTAAAACATTTACAAATTATATTAATATAGTCAAATTTACCTACTTCATCAAACATTTTTAAATGATGATGCGTAAATCAAAAATATAATGTTAGGAGTTGTAAAACAATGATAAATAACGATACTATCGAATTATTAAAAGAATGTAATGCTGGAATCAAAATGGGAATCAGCTCCATAGACGATGTACTTCCATCAGTAAAAAATCCATCCTTCAAACAGAAACTAGAAAAATGCAAAAAAGAACACGAAAAGCTAGAGACTGAAACAAAAAACATCTTAAACGATTACGACGATTCTGGAAAAGAGCCAAACCCAATGGCAAAAGCAATGTCTTGGATAAAAACCAACGCCAAAATGTCATTTGACCCAAGCGACAAAACAATAAGCAATTTAATGACAGACGGTTGCAATATGGGAGTTAAATCCTTAAACAAATATCTAAACCAATACGAAGCAGCAGAAGAAAAAGTAAAAGACATAACCAAACGACTAATCAACCTCGAAGAAAAACTAGCAATTGATATAAGACAATACCTATAAAAATATTGTCACCCACTCTCTAAAGAATTCTGCATACTGGTAAAAAATGTGTGCCAATTGATAATACTTTTAGTAGCGTTTTTTGTCAAGGTGGAGATTGCGAAGCAATACTACCTTGACAAACCTAGCGGATAAAAGTTTTATCAGACCTTCCTGCCACTTAAGTTATTTTAAGGGAGAAGTTTTTTACCTCCTCTAAGTTATAATTAAAAATCAGAATAATTCTGTTATTGTATTTACCACAAGGCATATCATCTTATCGTAGTCAAGTTCCTTATGTTTATGATAAACAATTTCATGGCAAAGATTATCTACCATCGCAATAGAAATATGAACCTTCTCATAAATATTTTCGCCATCAAACTTATTAGCAAGCAGTATTTTTGCAACTTTATTAGTCATATCCATTTCAGACTTACGAAAAAGCTTAGCTACTTCTAAATCAGAATGTGTCATAGCCATAATTTCTTCATGAGCAACCTTTGATAACTTGTGGTTCTTAATAAACTTCCTAATCATATTTTCAAGTATCACAGGAAAATCTTTTTTAGATACTTTAATTTCTTTTTTCTCATGTGCTTCAGAAAGCATAGGATAAAATATTGAATTTGCATATAACTTTATTCCTTCTATTAAAATATCATGTTTGTCTTTAAAGCATTGATACACTATGCCTGTTGAAACTTCTGCAGCCTTTGCGATTTCAGCAGTATTTGTATTGTAATAACCTTTTTCACAGATTAATTCAAATCCTGCACAAATTATTTTTTCTTTCTTTTCTATAGAACGTTTTTGAACTGGTTCTCTAATTTCTGAATTACTCATTTTAATACCTCATATTTTTATACATATAGTATTAGTATTTTAGTATAGAGCAAAAATAATTTATTATGAAAATTAGTAATTTGCTAAAACTAAGCCACTTTTAAGACAATTATAAAACACAGAAAAAACTTAGTCAAGAAATATGAAAAACATTTCACATTTTTGTTGACTTAAAAAATTTGTTAAATTACAATGATAAATGAAATGTGAAATATAATTCATATAAGGAGGATGCCATGGAAAATTTAAGTAATAAATGTAGATTATCTGATTTAAAAGTTGGGCAAAAAGCAGTTGTAACTAAACTAAATATTGAAAACAAAGAAATACGCAGACATTTGTTAGACATGGGTATTACAAGAGGTGTAGAAATAAGAGTAAAAAAGATAGCTCCGATGGGTGATCCTATAGACATTGAGCTAAGAGATTATGAGCTATGTCTTAGAAAGGCAGATTTAGAAAAAATAGAAGCGGAGGTGACTAAGTAATGAGGATAGGTTTAGTTGGAAATCAAAATAGTGGTAAGACAACGTTATTTAATTATTTAACTGGAATGAATGCAAAAATAGGTAACTGGCCAGGTGTAACTATTGAAAAAAAGACTGGAAAAATAAAAGGGACTAATCATGAAATAACAGACTTGCCAGGCATATATTCATTAAGCCCTTATACTACAGAAGAAGAGGTTTCTAGGAATTTTGTTTTTGATGAAAAGCCAGATATCATTATAAATATTGTAGATGCGACTTCGCTTGAAAGAAGTTTATACTTGACAACACAGCTATTAGAATTGGATTGTAAAGTTATTGTGGCTCTTAATATGGCAGATATGCTAAATAAAAAAGGATTAAGCATGGATGTAGCAAAATTAAGTAGGGAGCTAGGCACAAAAGTTGTTGAAATCTCAGCACTTAAAGAAACTGGTATGGATGAGCTAATAAAAGCATTAGATGGAAATTTTGTTACAGAAAAGAGAAAAATTTATGATGAGAATATTGAAAAAAGTATAGAAGAAATTGAAACACACTTAGGAGACGCACTATTACATAAAAGATTTGTGGCAGTTAAATTATTAGAACAAGATGAGGGATTTAAAAAATATAATTCGGATAAAATTTCAGAAATAATAAAAAATACCGAAAAAAATTATGACACAGATTTAGAAGAAACTATTGCTACAGAAAGATATTCATACATAGAAAAGACTAAAAAAGAATGTATTGTTCAAAAAAAAGTGTCAGAAAGTATATCAGATAAATTAGATAAAATATTTTTAAATAAGTGGCTTGCTTTTCCTATATTTGTTGGAATAATGTTTTGTGTATATTATTTATCTGTAGGAGTTGTAGGCAGATTTACTGTGGATTTTATATCACAAGCAATACAAAATTTAAGTCAAAATGTTAGAGGAGTATTAGAAAATTTAAATGTATCGGAATGGTTAAATAGCTTAATTGTTGATGGAATTATAGCTGGAGTTGGCTCAGTACTTGGATTTATTCCACAATTAATAATATTATTTACATGTATATCTGTTTTAGAAACAACAGGGTATATGTCAAGAATAGCATTGTTGCTGGATAAAATTTTTAGAAAAATTGGGTTGAGCGGAAAAAGTTTAATCCCATTCATAATTGGTTCAGGCTGTAGTGTTCCTGGTATTATGGGAACACGAATTATAGAAAATTCTAATGAAAGAGAAATGACTGCAATTCTAACTCCATTTATTCCATGCAGTGCTAAATTACCAGTAATTGCAATGTTTTCTGGATATTTTTTTGATAAATATTCTGGACTAATGTCTGCCTCTTTATACTTTTTGGCAATAACCATTATAATTTTAAGTGCAATGGTTATGAAAAAATGGATTTATAAAAACAATAATAGTACATATATTTCTGAATTACCTGAATATAAGTTTCCTAGTGCAAAATATGTTTTTAAAGATGTATTTGATAAAACAATTTCATTTATAAAAAGAGCAGGAAGTGTTATTTTAATGTGTTCAATAATTATTTGGTTTTTGCTTTCTTTTTCTTTTAAACTTGAATATGGAGTAAATGTTGAAAACAGTATACTTTCATGGATTGGAAGAGCAATTTCTTGGATGTTTTATCCAATGCTAGGCGTTAACAGCTGGGGTGCAACAGTTTCTACTATTCAAGGACTTGTGGCAAAAGAACAGGTGATATCATCAATGACTGTAATTGCAGGACTTTCAGAAGAGGCAAGTGGACAAATTTTTAAAACAGGAATTTTTAGCTTTTTTACACCAGCTTCAGCATATGCTTTTATGGTATTTAATTTATTTAGTGCACCATGTTTTGGAGCTATTGGAGCACTGGAAAAGGAACTTGGAACATTTGAGAAAATGCTAAAAGTAGTTATTTTTCAAATTGTATTTGCATGGAGTTTAGCAGTATTGATTTATCAAGTTGGAAGTAGAATTGAAAATGGAAGCTTTAATATTTGGAATTTCATTATATTAGTAATCATAGGGTTAATATTTTTTATGCTAATAACTTCAAAACAAAAATGCAGTCAGTGTGAAGGATGTGGAAAATGTATTGATATGAAATGAAAAGCTTGAATTTGACGATGATTGGGAAGTATAAAAGAAGCACAAAAAATATTGTGCTTTTTTATTTTGTGTGCTAAAATAATGCTAGAAGAAAAAGAAGGAAGATAAATATGGAAAAACAAATACCACAATTTTTAAAAGATTTATTAATTGAGCAATATGGAGAAGAAATATCAGCCAAAATAGAAAATGGATATAAAGCTCAAAGACCAGTAACTTTAAGAGTAAATAATTTAAAAACATCATTGGAAAAAGCAAAAGAAAAATTAGATGAAGCTCAAATTGAATATGAAACTATTTCATGGTATGAAAAGGCTTTAATTATAAAAAATGTGAGAGAAGAAGAGATAAGAAAACTTGAAATATATGAGAATGGAGAAATATATTTACAAAGTTTGTCATCAATGTTGCCACCAATCATATTAGAACCAAAAGCTGGAGAAAATATATTAGACATGACAGCGGCACCTGGAGGAAAAACTACAGAAATAGCAGCATTAACAGAAAATAAAGCATATATAACAGCATGTGAAAAAAATAAAATAAGAGCAGAAAGATTAAAATTTAATTTACAAAAACAAGGTGTAAAATCAGCAAATATAATGGTAGAAGATGCGAGAAAATTAAGCGATTATTTTTCATTTGATAAAATCTTATTGGATGCACCATGTAGTGGAAGTGGAACAGAAAATATATTTGATAAAAACTTTAGCAAAGAATTAGTAGAAAGATCAGTAAAATTTCAAGAAGAATTACTAAGCAAAGCATTAAAAATATTAAAACCAGGAGGAGAAATGGTATATTCAACATGTTCTATTTTAAAACAAGAAAACGAGAAAGTTTTAGAAAGAGTGTTATCAAAAAGAAATGCTCGAATAGAGCCAATAACAGTACAAGATATTGAAGTATTACCAAGTAAAATTGCAGGAACAATTACTGTGTGCCCAACAGAAAACTATGAAGGATTTTTTGTAGCAAAAATAAAAAAATTAAGATAAATTTTAGGGGGAAATACAAATGATTCAAATTTTTGATATAAAAAAAGCAAAAAAGAATTTAATAAAAGTTAATGATAAAGAAGATTTAACAGAATACATAAAAGAAGCAAAGCTTACAAAAGAAGAAACATTAAAAAAATATAAAAGTAATGAAAATGGACTTACTGCAAAAGAAGCTAATCAAAGATTAGAGCAAAATGGAAAAAATAAAGTTGTAAAAGAAGATAATAAAAACTGGTTTTATTTTTATTTAAAATCATTTAAAGATCGATTGAGAAACATTATTATATTAATATTTTTATCAATAATAAATTTTTGCTTAGGAGATAAATTAGGTTCGGCAATTATTGTTGCAATAGCATTTATTAGTGCTAATATTAGGTTTGTACAAGATTATTCGGTATATAAATTTAATAAACAATTAAAAAATAGAATTACCTCAAAAACAAATGTAGTAAGAGGAAGCAAAGAGCAAGAAATTAGAGTAGAAAATGTAGTACTTGGAGATATTATAAGTTTGAATGCAGGAGCAATAATTCCGGCAGATGTAAGAATTATAGAAAGTAAAGACTTATTTATAAATCAATCAGTATTTACAGGCGAAAGTGCACCAATTGAAAAGAAAACAATATTAGAAGAAGAGGCAAAAGAAATATTTGATATAGAAAATATTTGCTTAATGGGAGCGAGTGTTATCAGTGGAAAGGCTACAGCAATAGTAATTAGAACAGGTTTTGATACATATTTAGGCAAAATGGGAAAAGAAATAGATGTCAAAAAAGAAAGTACTAATTTCGAAAAAGGCATGAAAAGTATTACTAATATGCTAATAAGATATATGATTGCGGTATGTTTAGTGGTATTAATAGTTGATGGAGTGATTAAAGGAAACTTTAATGAAGCAATTCTTTTTGCATTATCAGTAGCCGTAGGAATTACGCCAAGTATGTTACCTATGATTGTAAATGTAAATTTAACAAAAGGAAGCAAATCATTAGCCCAAAAGAAAACGCTAGTTAAAAAAATAGAATCAATTCAAAATTTAGGAGCAATTGATATATTATGTACAGACAAAACAGGTACTCTGACTGAGGATAAAATAACATTGCAAAAATATATAGACATTGAAGGAAAAGAAAATATAAACATACTGGAATATGCATATTTAAATAGTTTTTATGGAACTGGAATGAAAAACTTAGTAGATAGAGCAATTCTTGCATATGGAAAACAACATCAAATAGAAGAAAAAATTGCAAAATACGAAAAAGTAGATGAAATACCATTTGACTATGAACGTAAGAAAATGAGTGTAATTGTAAAAAACGGTTCACAATATAGAATGATTACCAAAGGAGCACTAGAAGAAATAATAAAAAGTTGTACAAAAGTAAAAAGAAATGGTCAGTTAGAAGAAATTACACAAGAAATAATAGAAAAAGTAGAGGCAAAGGCAAAAGAGCTTGCAGAAACAGGAATGCAAGTTATAGCATTAGCAGAAAAAAGAGATTATCCAGGTGTAGATGTTTTAGACAGTTCATATGAAAAAGACATGACATTTATTGGTTTTATAGGATTTTTAGATCCTCCCAAAAAAGGTGTTGCAAATACACTTAATAAATTACGTAAGATAGGTGTAAAAACAAAAATATTAACAGGAGACAATCCATATGCTACAAAAAATATTTGTAATTTAGCTGGGCTAAATGGAAATGACATCCTTTTAGGAACAGATATTGATAAATTGACAGATGAAGAATTAGCCAAACGAGTTGAAGAAGTAGATGTTTTTGCAAGATTGAATCCATTACAAAAGGAAAGAGTTGTTGCAACATATAAAAACAATGGACATGTAGTTGGATATATGGGAGATGGAGTAAATGATTCGCCATCACTACATAAGGCAGACATAGGAATATCAGTAAATACAGCCACAGATATAGCTAAAGAAGCAAGTGATATAATTTTACTTGAAAGAAATTTAAATGTTGTTTATGATGGAGTAATTGAAGGAAGAAAAGTATATGGAAATATTATAAAATACATGAAAATGGCTCTAAGTTCAGACTTTGGAGATGTATTTAGTATAATGATAGCAAGTGTATTTTTACCATTTTTGCCATTATTACCAATTCAAATGCTAATCCAAGATTTTATATATGATTTTTCACAAATAGGAATACCATATGATAATGTTGATGAAGAATTTTTGAGAAAACCAAAAAAATGGAATACAAAAGGAATATCAAAATTTATGCAGGTTATGGGAATCACAAGTTCAATAATAGATGTAGTTTCATTTATTATATTCTGGTTTATTCTAGGATATAACGGAGTAGAAAAACAAGCATATTTTCAAACAGCATGGTTTGTAACCTGTTTGATAACAGAATTAATGATTATCTATAATGTAAGAACAAGCAAAAAGCCATTTGTAGAATCACATGCATCAAAAAAATTAATGTTGTTGACTTTATTTTCAGGAGTATTAACAATTATAATGCCAATTTTATTACATGGTGTAAAATCATTTAATTTTGTAATTTTACCACCTGTATATTATTTGTATTTATTGGGATTAGTTATTGCATATTTTATAATTGTAAGCTTTATAAAGAAGATATATATAAAAAAGTATGGTGAATGGCTATAAAAGTATGAATGTATGTAATACACGATATACAACCTAGTTAAACGAAAAGAGTGGGAAATATCTGAAAATTCAGATTTTTCACTCTTTTTCTATTGACAAATACGGGAAATATGTATTATAATGTTAACCGTAGTTAACATTTGGCAATATTATCAATTTAGATATGTTGTCAATAGAAGGAGAAGAAATGATATCAAAAGCATTAGAAGAATATTTGAAAACAATGTATGTATTAAAAAAGCAAAATGGAAACATTAGAGTAACAGACATTGCAAACAAAATGAATTGTTCAAAACCGAGTGTAAATAAAGCACTGAATAATTTAAAAGAAGAAAGTTTAGTAAAATATGAAACTTATGGAACAATAGAATTAACAGAGCAAGGAGAAAATTTAGCTCAAAAGATTTTAGAAGCATATGACATAGTTTACTTGTTCTTAAAGGATGTATTAAATTTGGATGAACAAGAAGCAAAAGAAGAAGCGGAAAAAATCAAATTAGTTACAACTGATGAAACCATAAATAAATTAGCTAAATATGTGCATAATGTTTTAGGGTTAAGAGAATTAAATTGTAATTATGATATAAATGAAAAAAAATGTAGGAGTTGTATAAAGAGGATGAAATCCCAAGCTTCAAATTAGGATGCGAAAAAAAGGACCGACCCCAAATTCGCATGTGCAAAAAAGGACCGACCCCAAATTCGCAAATTAGCAGAAAGGAAATGAAAAAATGAGTAAAGAATTATTAGAAATAAAAGATTTATATGTAAATGCAGGAGAGAAAGAAATTTTAAAAGGATTAAATTTAAAAATAAATAAAGGAGAGGTTCATGTAATAATGGGACCAAATGGTGCAGGAAAATCAACACTTGCAAATGTTATTTTAAACAATCCAGAATATACAAAAGTAAGTGGTTCAGTTGAGTTTGAAGGAGAAAATATTAATGATTTAAGTACAGATAAAATTGCTAAAAAAGGAATTTTTATGTCATTCCAATTACCAGAAGAAATACCTGGAATCTCAACAATGAACTTTTTGAAATATGCTAAAAATAAAGTAACAGAAAAGCCAGTTAAGATATTTGAATTTAAAGATACAGTAAAAAAATATTCAGAAGAATTAAACATGAATCCAAAACTAATTGAAAGAAATCTAAATGTTGGATTTTCTGGTGGAGAGAAAAAGAAAAATGAAATTTTACAAATGCTTGTATTAAATCCAAAAC
>ERZ825670.703-NODE-703-length-42137-cov-13.000356_pt1 | contig 42137 bp, 32 predicted proteins | sample MGYA00519929_ERZ825670 | MGnify/ENA primary metagenome ERZ825670 (study PRJEB31778, sample SAMEA3449207) | human gut metagenome | biome: human gut; feature: human-associated habitat; material: faeces | place: United Kingdom | collected 2010/2012 ...
TGATAGCCTTGGTGGGGCAGACGGTGACGCACTCGCCGCAGCCCATGCAGTCCAGAGGAGACACAGCCATCACAAACTTGTACTCGTTTGCGGGCTTGTTGTCGCGGCTCTTGGTCTGTGCGGGAGCTGCTGCCAGCTCGTCAGCGGTCAGCTGGAAGGGACGGATGGTTGCGTGAGAGCACACGAATGCGCACTGGTTGCAGCCAACACACTTGGAAGCATCCCACTCGGGGACGTTCACAGCGGTGCCGCGCTTCTCGTAAGCGGAAGCACCCTGCTCCCACTCGCCGTTTGCGTTAGCAACGAAAGCAGAGACAGGCAGGCTGTCGCCGTCCATACGAGCGATGGGCTCCATGACGTCGCGGATCTGCTTGACCAGCTCGGGACGGCCAGCCAGCTCCTTCGGAGCGGGATCGGCCTCGGGGTTGGACCAGGAAGCGGGGACGTCCACCTTGTGGATGGCGTCAACACCGGCATCGATGGCCTTCCAGTTCATCTCAACGACGTCCTGACCCTTCTTGCCGTAGCTCTTCTGAGCTGCCTGCTTCATGAAGTTGACGGCGTCCTCGATGGGCATAACGTCAGCCAGCTTGAAGAAAGCGGACTGCAGGATGGTATTGGTGCGCTTGCCCATACCGATCTCGATTGCCTTATCGATGGCGTTGATGGTGTACAGCTGAATGTTGTTGTCAGCAATGTACTTCTTGGCCTCAGCGTTCAGGTGATGGCCCAGCTCCTCATCGTTCCACTGGCAGTTGATCATGAACACGCCGCCGGGCTTGACATCCTGGACCATCTTCATGCCCATGTGGATGTAAGCGGGGTTGTGGCAGGCCACGAAGTCAGCCTGGTTGATGTAGTAGGGGCTGCGGATGGGCTTGTCGCCGAAACGCAGGTGGCTGATGGTGACACCGCCGGTCTTCTTGGAGTCATACTGGAAGTAAGCCTGAATGTACTTGTCAGTATGGTCGCCGATGATCTTGGTGGAGTTCTTGTTGGCACCGACAGTACCGTCGCCGCCGAGACCCCAGAACTTGCACTCCTTGGTGCCGGGGGCGGAGGTGATGGGAGCGGGCTTGACCTCAGGCAGGCTGAGGTTGGTCACGTCGTCGGTGATGCCGATGGTGAAGCGGGACTTCGGAGCGTCCTTCTCCAGCTCGGTGTAGATAGCAAAGACGCTGGACGGCGGGGTGTCCTTGGAGCCCAGGCCGTAGCGGCCGCCGGTCAGGACGACGTCGTTCATGCCGGCCTCACGCAGGGTGGTGGCGACATCCAGGTACAGGGGCTCGCCCAGGGAGCCGGGCTCCTTGGTGCGGTCCAGAACGGCGATCTTCTTGACGGTCTTGGGCAGGACCTTCAGCAGGGCGCTGGAGACCCAGGGACGGTACAGGCGGACCAGAACCAGGCCGACCTTCTCGCCCTTGGCGGTCAGGTAGTCAACGACCTCCTCTGCGACGTCGCAGATGGAACCCATGGCGATGATGACGCGGTCAGCATCCTCGGCGCCGTAGTAGTTGAACAGGTCGTAGTTGGTGCCCAGCTTCTCGTTGATCTTGGCCATGTACTTCTCAACAACGGCAGGCAGAGCCTCGTAAGCGGGGTTGCAGGCCTCACGATGCTGGAAGAAGACGTCGCCGTTCTCGTGGGAACCGCGCATCTTGGGGTGCTCGGGGTTCAGGGCCTTGGCACGGAACTCCTCGACAGCCTCCATGTTGCACATTTCCTTCAGGTCCTCGTAGTCCCACTTCTCGATCTTCTGGATCTCATGGGAGGTACGGAAGCCGTCGAAGAAGTTCACGAACGGAACGTGGCCCTCGATAGCGGACAGGTGGGCAACGGGAGACAGGTCCATGACCTCCTGCGGGTTGCTCTCGGCCAGCATGGCAAAGCCGGTCTGACGAACGGCCATAACGTCGCTGTGGTCACCGAAGATGTTCAGGGACTGGGTAGCAACGGTACGGGCAGAAACGTCAAAGACGCAGGGCAGCTGCTCAGCGGCGATCTTGTACATGTTGGGGATCATCAGCAGAAGACCCTGGGAAGCGGTAAAGGTGGTGGTGATGGCACCGGTACCGAGAGAACCGTGGACAGCGCCTGCGGCGCCGGCCTCGGACTCCATCTCAACAACCTTGACCTGGTTGCCGAAGATGTTCTTCAGGCCTGCAGCGCTCCACTGGTCAACGGTGTCGGCCATGGGGCTGGAGGGGGTGATGGGGTAGATGGCAGCCACATCGGTGAATGCATAAGCTACATGCGCCGCAGCGGTATTGCCGTCCATAGACTGTTTAGCTCTGGGCATTTTCTTTCCTCCGTTTTTATTAGAGTTTTGCATTATAGAGCTGTGCGGTTGTCAGGGCCGCACAAATCCTGCGTCATTTGGCACATGCCCCAATCTTGCTCCGGGCATAGTTCCAGACAAACGCTTTTGCATAGCTTTATTGTACCAAAAAACCCCCCTTTTCGTAAAGGGGTTTTGTTCAGAAAGTTGCACATATTTTCAGAGTTGTTGTGTGCATTTTGACCACAATGACGAACAAGGCGGTTTTTAGGGCGTTTTGGGGTACGGTTTATAGGACAGTGTTCCGGATGGTGGAATCTTTGCCCGGGAACGGCAGCCTCCCGGGAGGTTATTCTTTCTTTTGCCAACAAAAGAAAGAACCAAAGAAAATTGCCGCTGTTGCGACGCAGCGGACCCGCGCCTTAGGGGCTGCACGCCCCTAAGAACCCCAATAAGGAAGTCGGAAGGGGCGGGGGCTAAACGGACGCAGTATTACTGTCCGTTCTTAACGCCCCCGCCCCTTCCTCCACTTTAAACTCGGGTGTTCCCCCGAACCCCCGCGGTTTTTAACGGCTGCTCTCCATCTCGGGCGACAGCCCGCAAAAGGCTCCCCATCAGGGGAGCTGGCCGAGCCTGCAAGGCCTGAAGGGTTCCAACGGGCCTTGCGTCACCACCCGTTCCCGGTCAACCCCGCCCACTGCGAAGGGGAGGGCTGCCGCCCTCCCTTGCCCCTCTCGTGCGTAAATTTTCACAGCAGTCCGTAGGGGCCGGGCATGCCCGGCCCGCGACTTTGCCATTACCGCCCATGTATCTTTTGCCCCGTAGGGAGGGGTCTTGACCTCTCCGCGGCCTACCGCCGCCGCGAACCGCAAAAGCCCCTCCGGCCTGCTTCGCGGCCACCTCCCCTGTGAGGGGAGGCTTTTCTCGCGTCCTTCGCCCGCGCAAAAAACATCCTTTTTTACAAAATCTCCCGCACCGTCAGCACATCCCCGTCCACGCTGAACCTTACCTTATTCTCCCCGAAATCCAACGTGTACACCCGCTCCGGGTCGTGCTGGTAGGCGGGGCGGGGGTCGTTTTTCAGCACACCGGACAAAGCGGCGCGCTTGTTTTCCGGCACTTTGCACAAAAGCGCGTCGGGGCAAACCACCTGCAAAGCGTATTCCTTTGTCGTGTCCGTAAATCCGCCCCGGGCGTCGGGGTAGGCGTCCACATAGGGCAGATACGGCTTGATGTCGAAGATCGGCGTGCCGTCCAAAAGGTCCGCACCGCGGACGATCAGCTCGCCGTTTTCGACGCCCGCCAGCTCCACGCAGGAAAGCCCCAGCGCGTTCGGGCGGTAGGGGCTGCGGGTCGCAAAGACGCCGCGGCGCTCGTTGCCGCCCAGGCGCGGCGGGCGCACGGTGGGCCGCCAGCTTTTGCCCGCGGCATACTCTGCCGCCACGGTGGAAAACTGCCAGATCAGCCACAGCCGGTCATACCCCTCGATGCCGACCAGCGCGTTCGGGTCGCGGTATTCCGGCTCAAACACGATGCGCGCCGTCAGCTCCGGCACCAGCCCGCTCTGCCGCGGGATGCCGAATTTATCCGTAAAATCCGTGCGGATATGCGCAATCGGATGAATTGTGTACTCCATGGTAACGTCTGCCCCCTTTTTGTCGTCTATTATATAGGAAAGGAACAGATTTTACAACTTCCCCATCTTCCCACCATCGTCGAAATATGGTACAATATGTGGTATATTGCACGTAAGGAGGTGTGCGTTTGGCACCAATCATCCGTACAGAGAAGCTGCGCAAGGTCTATGCCGTCGGCAAGGAGCGCGTCGTTGCGCTGAATAATGTCGATTTGTCGATAGAAAAGGGCGAGTTCTGCTGTATCGTCGGCCAGTCGGGCAGCGGCAAGTCCACGTTGCTGAACCAGCTGGCCGGGCTGGAAAAGCCGACGTCCGGCAAGGTATACATAGGAAAGCACGAGATCAGCAAAATGACCGAGAACGAGTTGGCCGAGTTCCGCCAGCAGCACCTGGGGTTCATTTTTCAGAGCTACAACCTGCTGCCCACCATGACGGCGGCGGAGAACGTCGCCCTGCCGCTGATGTTCAAGGGTGTGGACAAAAAGACCCGTCTGGCCCGCGCCCGCAAAGAGCTGAAATCCATGGGTCTGCTGGGCCGCGCCAACCACCTGCCCACCGAGATGAGCGGCGGCCAGCAGCAGCGCGTCGGCATTGCCCGCGCGTTCGTCAGCAGTCCCAAGGTCATTTTTGCCGATGAGCCGACAGGAAACCTCGACTCCCGCACAAGCAAGCAGGTGCTGTACCGTATGCTGGAGATGTCCAAAAACAGCGGTGTCACGTTCGTTATGGTCACCCACGAGCCGGAGCTGGCCGAGTGCGCGGACCGCATTGTGACGATCCTGGACGGCAAGGTCTGCTCCAACGTCGTGCAGGACGAGGAGACGAAGAAGAAAAACCGCGACGCCCTTTTTGCCGATCTGGAAGGGAATCTGGATATTGGCGGGGAGGCAGCGAAGGAACAAAAAAAGTAATAAGCCTTCCCCCTTGGGGGAAGGTGCCCGAGGCCCCGACCGAGGGCGGTTGAGGGGCGTGTTTCCGCCGCGGCCCGCTCACGGAGCCGCCACACAAGCTCTCCCCTCATCAGCCGCCTGCGGGCGGCAGCTTCCCCCCAGGGGGAAGCCTTGGGGTTATAAAATTTGGAGGTACAAACCAACCATGAAACGCCTATTTTCCCTGCTGACCGCCTTTGCTCTGGCGGCGGCGCTGTGTGCGCCGGTTATGGCAGACGACGTCACCACACCGGATGTCACCGCCCCCACCCCCACGCCGACGGCGGCCATTGACACGACCAGCTCCGACGGCGTCTACGTCTCCGCCTACTCCGTCACCGACACTGCGGGCGGCGAGGTCACCACCGTGCAGGTCGGTGATAAGATCAACATCGTGCTCAAGGTCGTGGACCACGCCTCGGCGCGGTACTGCGTCAAGCCGGAGGAGATCTCCGCGCGCATCAACTCCGCCGTGTTCACCTACACCGGCACCGGCGAGATCGGCCAGCTGTTCGACAGCAACGACGACCCCAACGCCACCCGCCTGCAGAACGTCCGCAACGGCTCGGCCTCGCCGGAGGAGGTTGCGGCGAATGCGCAGTATAATTATTACAGCTACGTCATTTTGTTCCGCGACGTCATCTACAACGGCGGCGGCAACACGCTGCCCATCAACCTGTCCTATCTGGACACCGCCAAGCCGCTGCAGCAGTTCAGCGTCACGCTGGGCCAGTGCGTGGACAAGGACCAGACGACCTCGCCCAATCTGCTCGTGCGCACGTCCAGCTACGGCGACAGCGTCACCGCAGGGCAGGCGTTCGACCTCTCCCTCGGCCTCTACGCCACCGACGGCAATGAGAACCTCGACGACGTCATCGTCTCGCTGACGCTGCCCGAGAACATCTCCCTGAACGGCGGCAGCCTGTCCAGCTACCTCGGCACCATCTGCCCCAAGCAGACCCGGGACGTCACGTTCCAGGTCATGCCCGCCTCTGGCTTTACCGGCACGGTGGCCAGCATCACCGTCAACATGACCGGCACCGGCTCTGTCACCGGCAAGGAGGTCAGCGGCACCACGACGATTTCCGTGCCCGTCAGCCAGCCCGACCGCTTTGAGGTCGGCCAGCTCGAGCTGTCCGGCGACACGATCTATGTCGGCGACACCGGCAGCGTCTCTCTCTCCTATGTCAACAAGGGCAAGAACCCCGTCAGCAATCTGGAAGCCCGCCTGACCGGCACGAATCTGGGTGCGGGCGGCTACCAGTACCTCGGCAACCTGGCCGCCGGCACCGAGGGCAGCGTGGACTTTGACATTGTCCCCGATGCCGCGGGCACGGTCAGCGGCATCATCACGCTGAACTACGAGGATGCCTCCGGCAACCCGCAGACCATCTCGAAGGACTTCTCTGTCAGTGCCGAGGAGATGAACATGGATGACTTCAACTATGACCCGTCGATGGACGACGTCCAGCCCGAGCAGACCGGTATGCCGGTCTGGGCGTGGGTGCTCATCGGTGTCTGCGGCGCAGTGGTCGTGATCGTGGTCATCGTGGTCGTGGTACGCAAGCGCAAAAAGGCCAAGGCACTGGCCGCGCTGGAAGCAGAGGACAGCGATGAAGATCTCTGATGAAATCAGCCTGTCGGCGCGCAACCTGCTGCGCCGCAAGGGCCGCACGGCGCTGACGCTCGTCGGCGTCGTCATCGGCACCTGCATGGTCGTGCTGATGATCTCGCTGGGCATCGCCCAGACCAAAACCAACGAGGAGATGCTGCAAAGCTGGGGCGACCTGACCCAGGTGCAGATCTACGGCTACGGCACGATGGTCGGCAGCGACGGCAAGCCGCTGTATCTGGACGACGCGGCCATCGCCAACATCAAGCAGATCCCCCATGTGGCGGCGGCCACGCCCTACGCGCAGGCGTATAATCTGGAGGGCACCATCACGGCGGGCCGCAATGACCGCTACACGATGGATATTTACAATTTGATCGGCATCGACCCCACCGCACTGGAGCCGATGGGCTTCGCCCTGCAGAGCGGCAGCTGGCTCACGAACACCCCCGCCAGCGAGAAGGCGGCGAAATTACAGATTTTGGTCGGCGGGTCCACCGGGTATGAGTTTCAGGACTCGCGCAAGAGCCCCAACAGCCCCAAGCGCTACCGCTGGCAGGGCCAGACCGATGCCAACGGCAAGGAGCTGCCGCCCTTTGTGGACATCGACAAGGATAAGATGACCCTGACCATCCGGACCGGCGAGGGCTCCACCGAAAAGACCCGCAGCTGGGAGCTGGAGGTCGTGGGCGTGCTGGAGCCGGACGGCGCCAAGGGCTACTGGACCCAGAGCGGCATTGTGCTGCGCATTCAGGACATGAAGATGCTGCAAAAGGTCTACAACGACATGACCAAAACCAAGACCGAGGAAAAGAGCTACGAGCAGGTCTACGTCAAGGTCGATGACCTGAAGAACGTCACCGACGTTGAGACGGCCATCCACGAGCTGGGCTTCACCAACACCTACTCGATGAACCAGCAGCGCGAGGAGATGCAGCAGCAGGTCATAAAAAGCCAGATGATCTTCGGCGGCATTGCGGCGGTCTCGCTGTTTGTGGCGGCCATCAACATCATCAACACCATGACGATGGCCATCTATGAGCGCACCCGGGAGATCGGCGTCATGAAGGTGCTGGGCTGTGAGCTGGGCAGCATCCGCACGATGTTCCTGCTGGAAAGCTCGACCATCGGGTTTATCGGCGGGCTGATCGGCGTAGCGTTCAGCCTGCTGGCCAGCTTTGTGCTGAACAACCTTTCCACAATTTTAGCGGCGTTCGGTCAGGGCGGCGGGTTGGACCTGTCCGGCCTGATGGGCGGCGGGTACTACTACATGGACGGGGGCGGCAGCGCGGCCATTTCGATCATCCCGCCCTGGCTCATGCTGGCGGCACTGGTATTCGCCACGCTGGTGGGGCTGGTAGCCGGTATCCTGCCCGCAAACAAGGCGGTCAGAATCAGTGCGCTGGAAGCCATCCGGCACGATTAAGCGCTTATATGCTTATATAAAGAACCGAGGCAGTCCCGGGAAAAGGGATCGCCTCGGTTTTTTTGTCGCCGTCCCCGCACCGCCGCGCGGTAGGGGCCGGGCATGCCCGGCCCGGGGGGGGTTCTGGGAATGGGCGGTGACGGGAGGTTTCCGGGGCGTCGGGGATGCCGCCCCCTACGTGGGTGGCTGCCCGTTGACGGGTGGCCGCGCGAACTTGCGGCGGGGTGCCGTTCCCCGGTTGTTGTTTTTCTTTCAACATTGGGCTGGCCATACGGTTGAAAATGTATCCTCGTTGCCGGGCATGGACGTTTGATAACCAACTGCATCCCACTTTGTTTTCAGTACGGCTACATCTGTGTTTTTAACAACATTTCGGACTTTTCCACCGCGGGGTTCTACAACTATAGGCAGTTTTCAACATTTTCAACAGGAAAATAAGGTCTGCAGAGAGTCTTTCGCAAAAAGTTCCGCTCGTTTTCTGCGAAGCACCGTTATTTTATAGTTTTCCACAGTTTTCACGAGTTTTCCACATGGAAAACCCCGGGAAACGGTGGAAAACCGGTTTTCCTGTGGAAAAGGGGTACCTATAGGGGTGCCGGGCCGTGGTTACGCCTATATCTTGTTTACAAACGGTTCATTTTTGCCCCATGTATAGCCGGTTGTGACGGTGGAAAAATAAGAGTTTTCAACATCACTGTGGAAAACGGTGTGGAAAGAGTTTAGAGGGGGGGAACGGGAGGCTGCGGGAGGCCCGTCGGGACCCTTCCGGCCTGCGCGCAAGCGCGCGGCCACCTCCCCTAAAAGGGGAGGCTTTCTGTGCTCGCTGCGCTCGCAGAAAGCAATCAATAAAGCAAGCAACAAAAAAGCAGCTGCCCGCACAGGAGCAGCTGCTTTTTTCAACACTGTTGTTTAAAACTCGATCTTACCGAAGGCGAAATCGTCACCATCGTGGATGCGCTCGGTGGTCTTGGGTGCCATCGGCTTGGCTGCGGGGTCGCGCGGGGCATCCGCAAACTCGCGGGCGGGCACGCTGGAGCGCGGGCCGCCGTAGCGGGGGCCGCCGCGGTTGTCGCGGCGGGGACCAGCGCCGTAGCGGGGGCCTCTGCCGCCCTCACGCGGGCCGCGGGGGCCGCATCCGCCACGGTTGTCACGGCGGGGACCGCGGCCACCGTCACGGCGTCCGCCGCGCTGGTTGCGGGCGTTGTCGCGGTCAGGCAGGTTGCAGGCATCGGGGTCGGTGGAGTACAGCACCACATGGCGGGCCGGGCCGTCGCCCTTGCTCTCGCTGCGTACACCGTCGATCTCGGCGATGGCCGTGTGGATGATGTGGCGCTCGTAGGGGTTCATCGGCTCCATCTCATAGTAGCAGCCCGTGCGGATGACGCGGTCTGCAATGCGCCTGGCAAGGGCAGAGAGGTCGTCCTCGCGCTTGTTGCGGTAACCGCCGACATCCAGGCCCAGCTTGACGTAAGGGCCCTCCATGCGGTTCACAACGAGGCTGGCGAGGTAAGACAGGGACTCCATCGTCTCGCCGCGGCGTCCGATCAGCGCGCCCATGTGCTCGCCGGAGACCTTCAGGACCGTGGCAGCGCCCTTCTTGACGGCGGTGAAGGTGAAGTTTTCCACACCCATCAGGTTGAAGATCGGGGTCAGGTAGTCAACGGCGGCCTGCAGGCGCGGGTCGGCGTCGATGTCAAGGGGAACCTCGACTTCCTCACCGGGGACGGGGGCCAACTCGGCCTCCTCGACCATATCCTCGACGACCTCCTTCTGGATTTCAGGGGCGGTCTCGTCAGAGATTTCAACAACCTCGGCGGGCTTTGTGGAAACTTCAGCCGGCTTTTCCGCCTCGGGCTCCTCGACCTTCACGAGGACCTTGGCGGGAATGGTCTTAAACAGCTTGCGGGTGGGGAATTCGAGGACTTCGTAGCTTACGTTGATGTCATCACGGTCAACGCCGAGAGCCTCGCAGGCGGCCTGTACGGCGGCCTCAACGGTCTTGGCGCTCATTTCCATACTGCGCATAGGGGGAACCTCCTTCTTATTTCTTATCGTTACGTTCATCACAACGGGGAGCGGGGCGGGCGCATATAGAATGCGCCCCTACGGCGGCAGGGGATACACTCCCTCACAGCCGCCAACGGCGCGGGCGAGCAATGCTCGCCCCTACGGTTGGTGCGTCGTATATTTTAATCCTTATTCAGTGGGGTGGTGCGCTCGTCCTTGTAGAGTTCGGCCTCGCGCTGGCGGGCCATCTCCAGGCGCAGCTTGTTGGCCTCGCCCAGGGTGACCTCTTTTTCGACCTGCTTACCGTTCTGCTCGACGGTGACGGTGCGCTTTTTCTTCTTCTCGGCGCGCTTGGCGGCAAGCTCGGCCTCATACTGGGCCTTGAACTTCTCGGGGCTGTAGATCTTGTAGGTCACGTAGGACTGGAAGATCTGGACCACGTTGGACACGCCGTAGTACAGAGAGAAGCCGACGGGGGCATTGAAGCAGAACGTGACGAACATCAGGTTCATGACGAGCATCATGACCTTCATGCTGCCCTGCATCTGGGCATCCATGCCGGAGAGCTTCTGGGTGATGAAGTAGCTGACGAACATCGTGACCGTGGCGATGGCCGGGAAGATGGCGATGGGGGTCAGGTGGAAGCCGGGCACATCGCACATATCCATGCCGAAGAAGGAGGTGTTGAAGTTCTGGATCTCGGCCACAACGCTGGCGGAGATGATGGACGGGTCGATGGACGCGCCGTTGTGGATGGCCTGGATCAGCGCGGTCTGCATCGTGGAGGTGTTGGTCGTGGCCAGGCCGATGGCCTCGCACGCGGCCTTGACGGCATCATTGCTGACGCCGAAGATGTAGTGTACGGGGTAGTACACAACGCCCAGGAAGCCGAACAGGACCAGCATCGTCAGCAGCATGGGCATGCAGCCGCCCATGGGGTTGTAGCCGTGCTCCTGCTGGAGCTTCATCAGCTCCTCCTGCTGCTTCTGGGGGTTGTTCTTGTACTTCTGCTGGATCTCGGTGATCAGCGGCTGGAACACGGACATCTTGGCCGTGGACTTCTGCTGATGGATGCTCAGGGGGAACAGCAGCAGCTTGAGGATGAGGGTGGCAACGATCATGGTTGCCGCGTAGTTGCCGATGAAGCTGTACAGGATCTTCACCAGCGGGCCGATCAATACGGCCAGGAAATACATAAAAGACATAGCCTTTCCTTCTGCCCCGTCTGCGCCCGGGACCTTTATTTTTATGTAGGTCTCTGCTGCGCAGTGCAAAGACATGAGAGGCGATGTTGTGGAGATAATAAAATTGGTGGGTCGCGGTGCTGGCGCACCGCTTAAAAATCTCTGCCGCCGTAGGGGCGCATTCTATATGCGCCCGTGCAGCTTCCGGCAGGTGCCGCGGGCGGATATGGAATCCGCCCCTACGGTATGTTTTTTGTTATCTTTTATCTATTATCTTTCGTCAGCCTTCGCTCCGGGTTGACCCACTTTCCCTTTTCGGGTACCGGGTCATAGCCGAATTTTGCAAAGGGCTGGCATCTTAAAAGGCGCCACACCGTTAAAATCAGACCCTTTACAAGGCCATGTACGGCGAGCGCCTGCATGGCGTATTCACTGCAGGTGGGTATGAACCGGCAGTGATGCCCGAGGTGCGGACTGATATATTTTTTGTAGCCGCGCAAAAGCGCGATGAGAAGGCGGGCGATCATTGCGGGGCCGTCTCGGGCCCGGGGGCCGGGGCGGCCTTGTCGGGCAGACCGGCCTTTGCAAACAGTTTGCCCAGCGTTTTGCTCAGCTGGGTGCTTTTCAGGTGGGGGGTCTGGCCGCGGGCGACCAGGATGATGTCATACCCGCCGATGTTCCGGGCCAGGTGCTCCGACAAAGCGGCGCGCATGACGCGGCGGGCGCGGTTGCGCTGCACGGCATGGCCGACCTTTTTGGTGGCCGTCAGCCCGATGCGGGTATAGCCCAGCCGGTTTTTGGCCACATACAAAACGCAGTGCGGATGCACATAGCTTTTGCCCCGGCCATACACCCGATTGAACTGCCAGTTTTTATCTAAAGTGCGGTAACGCATAGTAGTATCCTCCCAAGGCTTCTCCCTCGGGAGAAGCTGCCGCCCGCAGGCGGCTGATGAGGGCAAACCTTTCGGTCAAAACCCATTTGCGGGAAATTTCCGGAAGGTTTTCCCTCATCCGTCCGTGGTCGGGGCCACGGACACCTTCCCCAAGGGGAAGGCATTCCTACACATATATTATAATGAATCCCGGCTTCTGTAAAGCCATATTTGAAAAAAGGGCTGCCGATTTTACAATCAGCAACCCTTTTGTTCACTTAATTCTCTGAAGTTATCAGACAGTCAGGCTCTTACGGCCCTTCGCACGGCGGCGGGCGATGACCTTGCGGCCATTCTTGGTAGCCATGCGGTTCAGGAAACCGTGGACGCGGCTGCGCTGACGCTTCTTGGGCTGGAAAGTACGCTTCATTTTTCATTCCTCCTGTTGAAATCCCGGTATGGGCTGTTTGCTCAGGGCTTCGCCCATACACTGGGGCAGCCTTGCAGAGTTAGATTATACGCGATTTACCCCCACTTTGTCAAGGGGGTTTGGGCAGAATTTTTCGCTCCCGCGTCAAAGAATTGGAGCTACAAAGAGTTATCCACTACATTTTGTACTATTTACTGTTGAAAATTGCATCTGTTGTGGAAAACTTTTATTTTTCTTTGCTCCGCGTAAAAATTTTCAACAATTCCGGCTTATAAAAAAATTCCTACTTTATTATATATAGGTGTTGTTTAAAACCCGGTTTTGTGGTATACTGTATTTAGTATTTCTGCGCCCTGTTTGGATATAGGGCGTTCACTTATAACAGGAAGTGGGGAGTATCGAGAATCATGGATTCCTTCAATGATGTAATGGACGCCGTCAAGGCGTACTGCAAAGGACGAGTATCCGATGCATCATACAGAGTTTTCATCCAGGACCTCAATCTGCTGAATTTTGAGGGCACGAACATCATCATCCTGGAGGTTCCCAACGATGTCGTCATGCGGTTTGCGGCGGCGCGCTATGCCGATCTGCTCAAGGAGGCGTTTGCCTCGATCCTCGGCTTTGAGGTGGAGCTGAAGTTTGTGCTGGCCGCGCCCGCACCGGACGGCGGCAAGGCTGCCGAGAAGCCGAAGCTGGACGAGAACGACCTGCCCAGCGGGCGGTACGAGTTCACGTTCGAGAACTTCATCAAGGGGCCGTCGAACCAGTTTGCGTTTGCCGCCGCGCAGGCCGTGGCCGCGAACCCCTCCGGCGCGTACAACCCGCTGTTCATCTACGGGCCGTCGGGTCTGGGCAAGACGCACCTGCTGAACGCCATCAAAATTGAGATCCAGAAGAACCACCCGGATTTCAACATTGTTTACGTGGATTGTGAAAAATTCACGAACGAGACGATCACCGCCATCAAGACGGCAACGATGGAGCAGTTCCGCCAGCGCTACCGCAAGGCGGACGTGCTTTTGATCGACGACATCCAGTTCCTGGCCGGCAAGGAGAGCACGCAGGAGGAGTTTTTCCACACCTTCAACACGCTGCACAACGATGGCCGCCAGATCGTCATCGCGTCGGACCGCCCCGCGAAGGAGATCAAATCCTTGGAGGAGCGTCTGCGCACCCGGTTTGAGTGGGGCCTGACCGCCGACATCCAGCCGCCGGATTTTGAAACCCGCGTTGCCATCGTCAAGCGCAAGGCCGAGCTGTTGAATCTGGACCTGCCGAACGACGTGGCCGAGTACATTGCGAACCACTTAAAGCAGAACATCCGCCAGCTGGAGGGCGCGGTCAAAAAGCTGAACGCCTACTATCTGCTGGAGGGCATCGAGCCGTGCATCGGCGTAACGACGACGGCGATCAAGGACACGCTGAACGACAGCCAGCCGATCCCGGTCACGATTGAAAAGATCCTGAACGAGGTCGCGCGCACCTACAATGTGATGCCGTCGGACATCCGCGGCAAGAAGCGCAATGCGAATGTGAGCGCGGCGCGGCAGATGACGATGTACATTATCCGCGAGGTGACCGGCATGAGCATGGAGGCCATCGGGCAGGAGTTCCAGCGCGATCATTCCACGGTGGTGTATTCCATCAAAACGATGGAGGAAAACATCAAGCGCGACCAGCACCTGAAAGAGATGTGCAGCGACATCATGAAAAACGTCCGCACCTGACCTACTTTCTTGAAAGAAAGTAGGCAAAGAACTTTCAATATTTTATCCCGGGGACGGGATATGGGATGTACTTTACGCAGCATCGCACATTCTCACCCGAGCATTTGGAATTTCTTTGGTTCTTTCTTTGTAAAGAAAGAACGCCGCGTTTTTCAACAAAGTTTTCAGTTATCAACAGCGCGTATTCCACGGGGCTTGTTGAAAAAAGGAGTTTTCCGGGTTTTCCACAGAAAAGTCCACAGACTGTTCAAAACAATCCACCCGCGATTTTCCGCGGCGCAATCGGGTCCCGTGGAGTTTTCCACGAAACTAACACCCCCTACTACGACTACTACCATAGTTTAATAGTTTCTGCGAACGGAACCGCAAAATACACTTCCTCACACCTACAAAACACCGCTCCGACTGTGGAAAACAGAAGGAGCACCCTTCCTAGAGACCGCTGAACGTTTTTTGCCGAGGCTTTTTTCCAAAAAAGCCGGAGAAAGAGATAGAAACATGAAATTTGAATGCGAAAAAACACTGCTGGCCAGCGCCATCGACGGCGTTTCCCGCGCGATCACGAACCGCGCCGCCATCCCCGTGCTGGAAGGCATCTACATGAAGGCCGAGGGCTTTAACCTGACGCTGACCGGCTACGATATGGAAATGGGCATCACGACCACGATTGAATGCAACGTGCTTGTACCCGGTGAAACTGTACTTGATGCAAAACTGCTGAGCGCCATGGTCAACCGTATGCCTGCGGGCGATGTCTGCATTGAGCTGAACGACGAGGGCCAGGCAAAAATCAGCGGCGGTGTGGCAGAATTTGAGATCCCCGCGCTGAACGCCAGCGATTATCCGAGCCTGCCCGTGACCGGCGCCGACAATACGATGACCGTCAAGTGCGGCATGCTGCGCGAGATGATCGAGAAAACCATCTATGCTGTCAGCCAGGACGACAAAAAGCCCGCCCACACCGGCGAGCTGTTCGTCATTGAGCCGGGCAGCCTGACGATTGTGGCCCTGGACGGCTACCGGCTGGCCATTATCCAGCGCGACGTCGAGTGTACCCGCGACATCCGCATCATCATCCCTGCCAAGACACTACAGGAGCTGCTGAAAATTATGGGCGGCGCGGACGACGACGTGAAGATCGACGCGAACCGCCGCTATGTCGTGTTTACCTCTAACGGCTATACGATCATGAGCCGCCTGATCGAGGGCGACTTCCTCAACTATGAGAGCGTCATCCCGAAGGACAGAAAAACACGTGTTACCGTGGAATGCAAGAACTTCATCGACACGATCGAGCGTGCGTCGCTCATTATTACCGAGCGTTTGAAGAACCCGCTGCGCATCTCCTTTGCCGAGGATCGCGTGACGGTCCGCTGCCAGACGCCGCTGGGCAAGGTCGTGGACGAGTTCGCGCCGGTCTCGATGGAGGGCGACGCGGTAGAGATCGGCTTTAACAACCGGTATCTGCTGGATGCACTGCGCTTCTCGAAGTGTGAGAAGATGGTGCTGGAAATCAACGGACCCTTAAGCCCCGTCAAGCTCCTGCCCGAGGACGGCAAGGACTTTATCTATCTGGTGCTGCCGGTACGGTTCAAGAACGAGGGCTAAAAACAACGCTGCTCCGTAGGGGCCGGGCATGCCCGGCCCGCAACATAAAAAGGCTTGCCCGCTGACGGGCAGTTGCCGCAAGGCCGCGGGCCGGACATGTCCGGCCCCTGCCGCTGCAATAGAAGGAATTGTATGGAAAAGATTCGTATCACCACCGAGTTTATCAAGCTGGATGCTCTGCTCAAGTTCGCCGGTCTGTGCGAGACGGGCGGCGAGGCGAAGGAGCTTATCCAGGGCGGGGCCGTTAAGGTCAACGGCGAGGTCTGCACGATGCGCGGCAAAAAGTGCCGCGCAGGGGATACCGTGGAGCTGGACGGCCAGACCGTGCAGATCGCGGAGGGCGCGTAATGCGCTTAACGCACTTAGAAGTAACGGATCACCGCAATATTGCCCACGCAGAGCTGCACCCCGACCCGCACCTGACCGTGCTGTGCGGCCCGAACGGCCAGGGCAAGACGAACCTGCTGGAGGCTATTTGGCTGCTGACCGGCGGCAAGAGCTTCCGCGGGTCAAAGGACGCGGAGCTTATCAGGCGCGGCTGTGACTTTTCGGTCATCGAGGGCGCGTTTGAGACACAGGACGTGGAAAAATCCATCCGTCTGACCGTGGGCAGCAGGCAGAGCCAGCGCCCGGGCCGCACCGGCAAATTAAACGGCGCGGACGTTGGGCGCGCGGCGGCGCTGGCGGGGAACTTTCAGGCCGTCGTCTTTGAGCCGGACCTGCTGGGGCTGGTCAAGGGCGGCCCGGACGGACGGCGGCGGTTTATGGATTCCGCACTGTGCCAGGTCTACCGGCCCTACCTTGTGGCGCTGCGGCGGTATATGCGGCTGACGGCCCAGAAGAACGCCCTGCTGAAAAGCTACGATATTACGCCAAACGGCAATATGCTGCTGGACACCTACGACGAGCAGCTGGCCGAGTACGGCGCGCTCATCATGGAGCACCGCTGCAAGTTTCTGGCGGCGGCGGCTCCCATCGCCGCGCAGAATTATAAGGACATCTCCCACGGTGCCGAGGTGCTGACGCTGAACTACCAGATGTGCACCGCGGCCCCCACCGCCGCGGCGCTGACCGAAAAGATGCGGGCCATGCGCAGTGCCGAGCTGCGCGCCGGGTTCTGCCTGGCCGGGCCGCACCGCGAGGATCTGGAAATTTTGCTGGACGGCCAGCCCGCCCGGGTGTTTGGCAGTCAGGGCCAGCAGCGCAGCTGCGTGCTGGCAATGAAGCTGGCCGAGGCGACAGTGGTCGGTGATTTGTTCGGTGAGCACCCGGTTTTGCTGCTGGACGACGTTTTGAGCGAGCTGGACGACGAGCGCCAGACCTACCTTTTGACCCGCATGGGCGAGCACCAGACGATTGTGACCACCTGCGACACCGCCGCTTTTGCGCGTACCAATGGGAAAATTGTGATGGTGAAGGGCGGAGTGGTCGAAGAAGCGTAGGGGCCGGACAGGGAGGTTCAGGATTTGTACTTTCACGCAGGCCAGGACTTTGTCCTGAACACCCGGGATGTGATCGGGGTGTTTGATCTGGACACAGCCGGGGCATCGCGGCGGACAGAGGAATACTTCCGCCACGTCGAGAGCGAGGGCGCCGTCGTGGACCTCTGCGCCCCGGGCACGCTGCCCAAGAGCTTTCTTGTCACCGATTTCCCCGACGAGACCATTTATATCAGTCAGTTATCGCCCGCCGCGCTGAAAAAAAGAGCGGAGAGGCTGGAATTTTAAGAGTTACAGCTGCTGTTTATCTTGCTTTGTAGGGAGGGGTCTTGACCCCTCCGCAGACAGGCAGCCGCGTAAACACGGAGGGGTCAAGACCCCTCCCTACAGAACATCCGAAAACGGGATGTATAGAGATACCCACCCACAACAGGAGGCTATCATTTCATGGCAGAAGAAATCATCACCGAAACCAACCGCGAGACGGCTACCGACCATGCCTACGGCGGTGCGCAGATCCAGGTCCTCGAGGGTCTGGAGGCTGTGCGCAAGCGCCCCGGCATGTATATCGGCTCCACCGGGCCTTCCGGCCTGCATCATCTGGTCTACGAGATCGTCGATAACGCCATCGACGAGGCACTGGCCGGATACTGCACCCATATTGAAGTGACCATCAAGCCCGGCAACATCATTGAGGTCTCGGACAACGGACGCGGCATCCCCGTGGACATCCAGCCCAAGCTGGGCATCCCGGCTGTGACCGTCGTCTACACCGTGCTGCACGCCGGCGGCAAGTTCGGCGGCGAGGACTCCGGCTACAAGGTGGCCGGCGGTCTGCACGGCGTCGGCGCGTCCGTCGTCAACGCCCTGTCCGAGTGGCTGACCGTCCGCGTGCGCCGCGATGGGGCCGAGTATGAGCAGAGCTTCAAGCGCGGCAAGCCGGACGGCGACCTGAAAAAAATCGGCGCGGCGGCTTCTACCGGAACGACAGTCACCTTTAAGCCCGACCCGGAGATGTTCCAGGAAACAACGCTCTATCGCTATGAAACGCTGCTCAAGCGCCTGCGCGAGGAAGCGTTCCTGAACGCCGGTGTCAAGATCACCCTGACCGACGAGCGCCCCGACGCGGACCGCCCCCAGGACGAGCAGTCCGGCGAGATGCGCACCGAGACGATGTGCTACGAGGGCGGCATCCGCTCCTTCGTCAGCTACCTGTGCGAGCGCCGCGACTTAACGCCGCTGCACCCGCAGGTCATGTATATGAAGGGCGAGGGCCAGGGCGCTGTGGCCGAGGTCGCACTGCAATACTACGACAACAGCTACAACGAGCTGCTTTTGAGCTTTGCCAACAACGTCCACACCCCCGAGGGCGGCACCCACGAGGAGGGCTTCAAGCTGGCCCTGACCCGCGTGCTGAACGAATATGGACGTGCCAAGGGCATTTTGAAGGACAAGGACGAGAACCTGTCCGGCCCCGACGCCCGCGAGGGCATCATTGCCGTCGTCAGCGTGAAATTGCAGGAGGCGCAGTTTGAAGGCCAGACGAAGGCGAAGCTGGGCAATACCTTCATCAAGGGTCTGGTCAACAATGTGGTTTACAAGGCGCTGACCGAGTTCTTTGAGGAGAACCCCGCCGTCGCGAAGGCGATTCTGGAAAAAGCGACCCAGGCCGCCCGCGCCCGCGCCGCCGCCAAGAAGGCCCGCGAGCTGGTGCGCCGCAAGAGCGCGCTGGAATCCAACCGTATGCCCGGCAAGCTGGCCGACTGCCACGAAAAAGACCCCTCCAAGACAGAACTGTTTATCGTGGAGGGCGATTCTGCAGGCGGCTCGGCCAAGATGGGCCGTGACTCCAACATTCAGGCCATCCTGCCTCTGTGGGGCAAGATGCTGAACGTCGAAAAGGCCCGCGCGGACCGCATCTACGGCAACGACAAGCTGATGCCCGTCGTGACCGCGCTGGGCACCGGCATCGGCGACGAGTTTGATATTAGCAAAGTCCGCTACCATAAGATCTTCATCATGGCCGATGCCGATGTCGACGGCTCGCATATCTGCACGCTGATGCTGACCTTCTTCTTCCGCTATATGCGCCCGCTGATCGACCACGGCTATGTCTACGTCGCCCAGCCGCCGCTGTTCAAGCTGCAGAAGGGCCAGACCGTCAAGTACGCCTACAACGACGATGAAATGAAGCTGTTGAGCGCCGAAATGCCCGGCGCGAAGGTCAACCGCTACAAAGGTCTGGGCGAGATGAACCCCGACCAGCTGTGGGAGACCACGATGAACCCCGACAACCGCGTCATCGTGCAGATCAAAATCGAGGATGCCGAGCGTGCGGACGAGGCGTTCAGCATCCTGATGGGCGAGCAGGTCGAGCCGAGACGGCAGTTTATTGAGAAGAACGCGAAGTACGCGAATTTGGATGTGTGATGTTCCATGTGGAACATTGGTAGTCTATGGACAATGTGTTTCCGAAACGAAAATGGATGCGGCTGTGCAACTATGATTATGCCTCTCAAAAGGTTTATTTCATAACGCTGTGTACGCAAAATCGTGAAAGAATCTTATCTGAGATTGTAGGGAGGGGTCTTGACCCCTCCGTGCGCGCGGAAGTTGAGCTGATGCCGTATGGGTCAATTGCTGAACATGATTTGATGGAAATACCAAATCATTTTTCTACTGTGGAAATTTTGAATTATGCCATAATGCCGGATCATCTGCATATCTTATTGGCGCTGGGCTGTCGGGAGGTTGTAGCGGAGGGGTCAAGACCCCTCCCTACAGTGTCAACCATTATAGGGCAATATAAAGCTGGTGTGAGCCGCAAATGTAAGCGTGCAATATGGCAAAAATATTACCACGACCACATCATCCGCAACCAACTCGATTTTGAAGAAACATGGAAATATATCGACAACAACCCGTTGCAATGGGTGTTGGACGGAAAAGCGTAAAGTTTTTGTAACGTAATAGATAGTTAAGGTGATACAATGGAAGAAAACATCATCATGGTGCCGGGGTCCGGTACGAAGGTCATTGTGCGCGATGTGAAGCAGGAGATCGAGACGGCGTTCCTTGACTACTCGATGTCTGTTATCGTGGCGCGTGCTCTGCCCGATGTGCGCGACGGCCTGAAGCCCGTCCACCGCCGCATCCTGTACACGATGCACGAGCGCGGCAACGACCCGCAGCACCCCTACCGCAAATCTGCCGATACCGTCGGTGCGGTGCTGGGCTCGTACCACCCGCACGGCGACGCCTCGGTCTATGATGCCATGGTGCGTCTGGCGCAGGATTTCAGCCTGCGTTACCCGCTTGTGGACGGCCAGGGCAACTTCGGCTCCGTGGACGGCGACCCCCCGGCTGCTTACCGTTACACCGAGGCCCGCATGTCCAAGATGGCCTGCGAGATGCTGACCGACATTGAAAAAGACACCATCGACTGGGACCCCAACTTTGACGAGACCAAGAAGGAGCCCCACGTCCTGCCCAGCCGTTTCCCAAACCTGCTCGTCAACGGCAGCCAGGGCATTGCCGTCGGCATGGCGACGAACATCCCGCCCCACAACCTGCGCGAAATCGTCAACGGCATGGTCGCCCTGATGGACGACCCCGAAATCGACCTGGCCGGGCTGATGGAGTACGTCAAGGGCCCCGACTTCCCGACGGGCGGCATCATCATGGGCCGCAGCGGCATCCGCGCTGCTTACGCCACGGGCCGCGGCAAAATCACGCTGCGGGGCCGTGCCGAGATCATCGAGAAAAAGAACGGGCGCTACGAGATCCTGATTTCGGAAATCCCCTACATGGTCAACAAGACCCGCCTGATCGAGTCCATCGCTGACCTTGTCAAGGATAAGCGCATCGAGGGCATCAGCGACCTGAACGACGAGTCCTCGAGCCGCACCGGCATGAAGATCGTCATTGAGATCAAGAAGGACGCGAACCCCCAGGTCGTGCTGAACCAGCTCTACCGCTTCACCCAGCTGCAGGACACCGTCGGCGTCATCATGCTGGCGCTGGACGACGGCGTGCCCAAGATCATGAGCCTGAAAACCATGATGGAGCGCTATATTGAGTTCCAGATGCAGGTCATCCGCCGCCGCACCGCGTTTGAACTGAAGAAGGCAAAGGAGCGCGAGCACATCCTCGAGGGCCTGCACAAGGCCGTTGACATCGTCGATGAGATCATCGCGACGATCCGCGCCTGCAAGGGCGGCTTTGCCGAGGCGCGGCAGGCCGTCATGGACAACTTCGGCTTTGACGAGCTGCAGGCGGATGCCATTGTCAAGCTGCAATTGGGCCGTCTGGCCGGTCTGGAGATCCTCAAAATCGAGCAGGAGTTGGGCGAGCTGCGCGAGGCCATCGCTGATTATGAGGACATTCTGGCCAACGACGAGCACGTCAAGCGCATCGTCAAGACCGACCTGACCGCGCTGGCCGACAAGTACGGCGACGAGCGCCGCACCTCCATCGAGACCGTCTCCGGCGAGGTCGATATTGAGGACCTGATCCCCGAGGAGACCTGCGTCTTTACGCTGACCCATGAGGGCTACATCAAGCGCACGACGCTGGACACCTACCAGGCACAGAACCGCGGCGGACGCGGCGTGCAGGGCATGACCCAGAAGGACGACGATTTCACCGAGGAACTTTTTGTCGGTTCTACGCATGATTATATGCTGTTTATGACGAACCAGGGCCGCGTCTACCGCCTGAAGGGCTATCAGGTGCCCGAGGGCAGCCGCACGGCCAAGGGCAGCCATATTGTGAACCTGCTGCAGCTGCAGGAGGGCGAAAAGGTCACGCTGATGCTGCAGCAGAAGGCCGGCGTGGACGAGGACAACACCTACGCCACGATGGTGACGAAGCAGGGCCTCATCAAGCGCACGCCGCTGTCCCAGTTCCGCAACATCCGCAAGATGGGCCTGATCGCCATTGCGCTGAACGAGGGCGACAGTCTGGTGTGGAGCCACCTGACCAAGGGTGACGACGAGATCATTGTTGCCACCCACGACGGCGCGGCCATCCGCTTTACCGAGGACGGCGCCCGCTCGATGGGCCGTACCGGCCACGGCGTCCGCGTCATCAAGCTGCGCGAGGGCGACTATGTCGTCGGTGCAGGCGTCTGCCGCCCGGGTGCGAACGTGCTGACCATCAGCGAGGAGGGCAAGGGCCGCCGCAGCCGCATTGACGACTACCGCATCACGAAGCGCGGCGGCTTGGGCATCCGCAACTACTCTAACGGCAACGTGGCGGGCATCAAGATCGTGGATGACACCGACGATCTGATTCTCATCAGCCAGAACGGCATTCTGATCAGAATCCATGCGGCGGACATCAACGTCCAGAGCCGCTACGGCAGCGGTGTCCGCGTCATGCGCCTGGTCGAGGACGACAAGGTGGCCGTGGTCGCCCGCGTGGACCGCGACAACGACGCCGAGACCGCAAAAATCGAGGATACCGGCGAGACCGACCCGACCCCCGAGGAGCTGGCGGCCATCGAGGCGGAAGAACTGGCGCAGGAGGCCGCGGAGGACGCAGCCCCCGAGAACGAGACCGAAGAATAAACCAATACAGGGGAGAGGCCGCGGGTCGGCCTCTCCTTTTTGGTGGATTTGTAGGGAGCGGTCTTGACCGCTCCGGGAAGTTTGCCATGCCTTTCACGGGCACGGAGGGGTCAAGACCCCTCCCTACAAGCATTTGAAATTTTTTCGCCGAAGCCTTTTTTATAAAAAAGGCTGGAAAAACACCGCGTATTCATGGTATTCTAAAGTATTCCCATCACAAAAAAGGAGCGCTCCACATGGAACATCTGCACACAACGATCTGCGCACTGGCGACGCCACCGGGCGAGGGCGGCATTGCCACCGTCCGTGTGTCCGGGCCGGACGCCTACGGCATCGTCGGCAAAATCTTTGCGCCGGTGCGGCAGGGGAAAAGCGTGGCCGACGCGAAGGGCTACACCGCCATGCTGGGCCACTACCTGCTGCACGGGGCCGAGATGGACGAGTGCGTGGCGCTGTTTTTCCGCGCACCGCACTCCTACACCGGCGAGGACGTTATTGAGCTGTCCGTCCACGGCGGCACGGCCATGGCGGACGGTTTGTTAGAAGCGCTCATCACCGCGGGCTGCGCGCCTGCCGGACCGGGAGAGTTCACCCGCCGCGCACTGGAAAACGGGAGGATGTCGCTGACGCAGGCCGAGGCCGTGATGGAGGTCATTGCGGCGAACGGGCGGCAGGGGGCTGCGCTGGCAAAATCCGCGCTGGACGGGCGGCTGGCAAAGCGCATCGGTAAGATACAGACCGCGCTGCAAACGCTGAACGCCCACCTGACCGCCTGGGTCGATTACCCCGAGGAGGACGTGCCCGAGCTGTCCGACGCGGCGTTTGTCGGGACGCTGACCGAGCAAAAGGCCGCGCTGGACGCGCTGATCTCCGGCTACAGCGCGGGCGCGGTGCTGCGCCATGGCGTGGACTGTGTGCTGCTGGGGCGGCCCAATGTGGGCAAAAGCACGCTGTTGAACCTGCTGGCCGGGTTTGACCGTGCCATTGTCACGCCCGTGGCCGGTACGACCCGCGATATTGTGGAGCAGGCCGTGCAGCTGGGCAGCGTGCGGCTGAACCTGTTTGACACCGCCGGTGTGCGGGAGGTGGGCGCGGACGGCGACGCCATCGAGGCCGAGGGCATCCGCCGCAGCTGGCGCAAGCTCGACGAGGCCGGGCTGGTGCTGGCCGTGTTCGACGCCGCACAGCCGTTGTCTGATGATGATTTGGAGCTGGCCCGCAGATGTCAGGGCCGCCCGGCTATCGCGGTCTTAAATAAACAGGACCTGGCGGGGGAAACGGATGTTCCACGTGGAACATTGGAGCCGTATTTTAAGAAGATCGTCCCGATGTGTGCGCGGGATGCCGTCGGCCTGCAGGCCCTGACGGATGCGGTTGCGGATTTGTTAGGCACAGCGCAGCTGGACCCGGAGGCTGCGCAGTTGTGCAGTGCCCGCCAATTGGCCGCCGCGACCCGCGCGAGAGATGCGCTGGCGGAAGCGATTGCGGCGCGGCAGAACGGCTTTGGGCTGGACGCCGCCGCGGTGTGTTTGACGGACGCCTTGCAGGCGCTGTTTGATTTGACAGGAGAAAACGCCAGCGACGCAACGATAGAGGAAGTTTTTGAGACGTTCTGCGTGGGCAAGTAAGTAAAAAATGACGGAACCTTCTCCCCTTGGGGGAGAAGGTGTCCGCGGCCCCGCCCGCGGACGGATGAGGGGAGAGCCTGCGGGTGTTGCCCGTTAAAAGGGAGGCTACGCGAACTCCGCCCTCATCAGCCGCCTGCGGGCGGCAGCTTCCCCCGAAGGGGAAGCCTTTAAGGAGACAGCCATGAAAGGGATTAAAACCCATGACCCACTGCGCACTAATGCACAAAAACTGCGCAGAAAAATGACCCCGCAGGAGAGACGCTTGTGGTACGACTTTCTGAAAAACCTGCCGCAGACCGTTTACCGCCAGAAAATAATTGGCAATTTTATAGTTGATTTCTATATTTCATCGTGTAAACTGGTAATAGAGCTGGACGGCGCACAGCACACCGAACCGCAGGCCGTCGGGTACGATGCACAGCGCACCGCCTACCTGCAAGGCATCGGCTGCCGAGTGCTGCGCTACGCCAACAATGCAGTGGACACAAATTTCGCGGGTGTCTGTGAGGACATCCTGCACAATATAGGGTAAGAGGGATCGTATATGGACAAACTGGGAACCTACGACGTCATCGTCATCGGTGCGGGGCATGCGGGGATCGAGGCGGCGCATGCGGCGGCACGGCTGGGGGCAAGGACCGCGGTGTTTACGCTGTCGCTGGATTTCATCGGCAATATGCCGTGCAACCCGTCCATCGGCGGTACGGCCAAGGGGCATCTTGTGCGGGAGGTCGATGCGCTCGGCGGGCTGATGGGTCTGGCCGCAGACGCCACCTACCTGCAAAGCCGGATGCTCAACCGCGGCAAAGGCCCCGCCGTACACAGTCTGCGCGTGCAGACAGACCGCAAGCGCTACCACATCTGGATGAAGCACGCGCTGGAGCAAACCGCCAACCTCGACATCCACCAGGGCGAGATCGTCGGCGTGGACGTGCAGGACGGCAAGGTCTGCGGCGTGTTCACGAACCTGCACGGCTACTACGCCTGCAAGGCCGTCGTCATTGCCACCGGCACCAACCTGGGCGGGCGCATCTTTGTGGGGGACGCCCACTATGACAGCGGCCCCGACGGCACCCACGCCGCCACCGCGCTGACCCGGTGCCTTGTGGCGAACGGCTTTACGCTGCGCCGCTTCAAGACCGGCACGCCCGCCCGCGTCCACCGCCGCAGCATCGACTTCTCGAAGCTCGAATGTCAGCCCGGCGACCCCGACGCCGAGCTGCAGCCGTTCAGCTTTATGACCCGCGTGCCGATGCACAACAAGGTCAACTGCTACATCGCCTACACGAACCCCGCGACTCATAAGGTCATTCTCGACAACCTGCACCGCTCGCCGCTCTACGGCGGCGACATTCAGGGTGTCGGCCCGCGGTACTGCCCGTCCATTGAGGATAAGGTCGTCCGCTTTAAAGAGAAGGAGCGCCACCCGGTCTTTGTGGAGCCCTGCGGCGAGGACACCGAGGAAATGTACCTGCAGGGTCTCTCGTCCAGCCTGCCCGAGGCCGTGCAAAACGAGATGTACCGCACGATTGCCGGGTTTGAGCACCTCGAAATCATGCGCCCGGCCTACGCCATCGAGTATGACTGCGTGGACCCCACGACGCTCAAGCCCACGCTGGAAAGCAAGGTCGTGGGCGGCATCTACGGCGCGGGGCAGTTCAACGGCACATCCGGCTATGAGGAGGCCGCTGCGCAGGGCTTGCTGGCGGGTCTGAACGCCGCCCGCCACGCGCTGGGCAGGGAAGAACTTGTGCTGGCGCGGCACACAAGCTACCTCGGCACGCTGGTGGACGACCTTGTCACGAAGGGTGTCATGGACCCCTACCGTATGATGACGAGCCGCAGCGAGTACCGCCTGAGCCTGCGCCAGGACAACGCCGACGAGCGGCTGACCCCGATTGGCCGCGAGTACGGGCTGGTGGACGATGACCGCTGGGCACTGTTCTGCCGTGACCGAGAGGTCAAGCAGACCGAACTGCACCGGCTGGAGACGACGAGCATCAAATTGGCCGACCTGCGCGCCGCCGCCCCCGAGGGCGCGGAGCTGGGCGAGATCGGCGGTTCGGCCATCGAGCTGATGCGGCGGCCCTACATCAGCTATGATCTGATCGCGAAGGTCATTGGCCGCGGCGAGGGCGTGACCCCCGCCATGGCGCAGCGCATCGAGACGGAGATCCGCTATGCCGGGTACATTGCGCGGGAGGAGCGGATCATACGGGATATCCAGCGGCACGAGAATGTGAAGATCCCCGACGACTTTGACTATGCGCCGATTGAGACGATGACGCTGGAATCCCGCGAAAAGCTGACGAAGATAAGGCCGCGCACGCTGGCGCAGGCCGGGCGGATACCGGGTGTATCGCCGAGCGACCTGGCGCAGCTGAGTATTGTGCTGCTGAAGCTGAAATAAACCGGATGCCTTCTCCCGCGAGGGAGAAGGTGCCCGAGGCCCCGCCCGAGGGCGGATGAGGGCCGAGTATATCGATTTCACCCGCAACCGGGCAGCCACATACAGTCTGCCCTCATCAGCCGCCTGCGGGCGGCAGCTTCCCCCGAGGGGGAAGCCAAGGAGACGCTATGATTGATAAAAACAGATTGCAAGCCAAATGTTCCACGTGGAACATCCCCTTGACCGGCGCACAGCTGGACCTGCTGGACAGGTACGCCGAGCTGCTGGTCAGCTATAACGAAAAGGTCAACCTGACCGCCATCACCAGCCCCGAGGGCATCGAGGACCGCCACTTTGCGGACAGCCTGCTGTTTGCGGCGCAGCCCGAGGTCAGCGGCAGGCTGGTGGACGTCGGCACCGGTGCGGGGTTCCCGGGCATTGTGGCAAAAATCTACAAGCCTGACCTGGAACTGACGCTGATGGAGCCGACGGGCAAGCGCGTGGATTTTTTACGCTACGCCTGTGCCGAGCTGGGTCTGACCGGTGTCGAGTTTGCGAAGGAACGCGCCGAGGAGGCTGCCCGCAAGATCTGGCGCGAGCAGTTCGACGTGGCCAGCGCCCGCGCGGTGGCGGCACTGCCTGTGCTGTGCGAATACTGCCTGCCGCTGGTCAAAGTCGGCGGGCGGTTCATCGCGATGAAGGGCCCCGAGGCAGACGCAGAAGCAAAAGCCGCCGCCAACGCGCTGAAAAAGCTGGGCGGCCAATATGAGGAAACGCGCGCCTTCACGCTGCCGGACGGCAGTGCCCGCGGGCTGGTGTTCTGCAAAAAAATATCGCAGACTCCGACGGTTTACCCCCGAAACGGCGGAAAAATTGCAAAGAAGCCGTTGTAACAGCGCAAAAAATTGAACATAAGGGCGAACGATTTTTCTTCCCCGAAACTGCGGTTTATGCTATGCTTTTTGTAGAAAAGCATAGCATTTTTTGTAGGCCGCTTTAGTAGGGGCCGGGCATGCCCGGCCCTCAACTTTGCGGCAGGCACACTGAACCCAAGGGGAGGAACCGAAATTGCCTAGAAATGATATACAAAAGCAGGGGCGCATTCTGATGCTGCCTGTGGACTGCATCGAGCCGTCGCCCTACCAGGCGCGCACCGCCTTCGACGAGCCGGAGATCGCCGCGCTGGCCGTCAGTATTTTGCAGAACGGCCTTTTGCAGCCCATCAGCGTGCGGCGGGTCGGGCTGCACAAATACCAGCTTGTGGCGGGGGAGCGCCGCCTGCGCGCCTGCCGTCTGGCCAAGCTGGACAAGGTGCCGGCGATACTGGCCGACTACGACGACAGCGAATCCGCCGCGCTGGGGCTTTTGGAAAATTTGCAGCGCAGCCAGCTGGACCCGTTCGACACGGCGCGGGGCATTAAAGAGGTCATCCGGCTGTGGGGCTGCACCCAGGCCGAGGCTGCGCGGCGGCTGGGGTTGAGCCAGCCGGCCCTTGCCAACAAGCTGCGCCTGCTGACCCTGACGCCGGAACAGCAGCAGCTTTGCACGGCCAGCCATCTGAGCGAGCGCCACGCCCGCGCCGCCCTGCGCCTGCCCGAGGGACGCCGCACCGCCGCGCTGGAAAAGATGGCGCGGGACAAGATGAGCGTGCGCCAGGCGGACCGCCTTGTGGACCAGATGCTGGCCGCCCCCAACGGGCCAAGCCCCTGCCGCCGCACGATCCCCATGGTGCGGGATGTGCGGTTCTTTGTAAATACATTGCAGCACGCGGTGGATTTGATGACCCAGAAGGGGATTGCCGCCACGACCCGGTGCGATAAGCATGACGGGTGTCTGGAGTACATTGTGAGGATCCCGGTCAGCAGCGACGGTACGGCGGGAAAGGTGGAGAACGACGCGAAGGAGGAAGAAGGGGAGTTTGAGGTGAAGGTGTGAGGGGGGGAGGCTTTCTGCGGCGCTGCCGCGCCGGGATGGCTGCGTTGGTGCACGCTTTTTGGCTGCCGCGCGGTAGGGGCCGGGCATGCCCGGCCCGCGGGTTTCCCATAAGCGCCCGTTTGCCTTGCAAGAAACTATCCCGGAAAATGCGTTGCTGCGGTAAGTTGGCGGGCGACCAATGGTCGCCCCTACACCTCAGCAATATTTTACCATGCAGCAACGGCAAACGTCCCCGGAACGGTCAAGACCGTTCCCTACAAAGCACCCGTGAACCCCATTTGTAGGGAGGGGTCTTGACCCCTCCGCGGGAGTTTGCCCGATACCGGGCGTTCACGGGCAACCGCGGCGGCATTATCCCAAAAGGCAGCCGCCCGCACCCCCCGCGGGGTGTCGGGGACGCCGCCCCCTACAACGGCCTGCGAACTTTCCCACCATCGTTCACGCCCGCGCTGTTTGCGGCATGGCATACCCCGGCAGATGTTCCACGTGGAACATCTGCCGGACTTTTTTGTTGGAAAAAACCCTTTTTTATCCCTTCTGTTTGTGCTATAATAGATGCAAGCGGCCCTAAAGCCGCCAAAAAACGCAAAAACAGGGGAGGTACGGCGTGGCAAAAGTCATCGCAATAGCAAACCAGAAGGGCGGCGTTGGCAAAACCACCACCGCCGTCAACCTGAGCGCCTGTGTGGCGGCACTTGGCAAAAAGGTCCTCATCGTCGATCTGGACCCGCAGGGCAACACCACATCGGCGTATGGCATCTCCAAAAACAAGGTGGAGGCCGACACCTACACCTGCCTGATCGACGATGATGACGTCCGCGAGGCCATCATCAAGAGCGAGTACAACGCCGATGTGCTGCCGTCCAACACCCAGCTGGCGGGCGCGCCCATCGAGCTTGTGTCGGTGCCGCGGCGGGAAATGCGCCTGCGCACCGTGCTGGCCCCCGTCGTGCCGCTGTACGACTACATCTTCATCGACTGTGCGCCGTCGCTCGACCTTTTGACCGTCAACGCGCTCTGCGCGGCGGACACCGTCATCATCCCGATGCAGTGCGAGTTCTTCGCGCTCGAGGGCCTGAGCGAACTGATGGCGACCCTGAAAACCGTGCGCAAAAAGTACAACCGGTACTTAGACATCGAGGGCGTGCTGTTCACGATGTACTCCGGGCGGCTCAACCTGACGATGCAGGTCGTCGCGCAGGTCAAAAAGTACTTTGGCGACAAGGTCTACCGCGCCGTCATTCCGCGCACCGTGCGCCTGAGCGAGGCCCCGAGCTTCGGTATGCCGATCAACTTCTATGAGCCGAACGGCAGGGGCAGCGAGGCGTACATGGAATTGGCGCGGGAATTTTTGGCAAACAACGAACGATAAGGAGGGACGCCGATGGCCAAAAAGAAGATGGGCGGGCTTGGCAAGGGGCTGGACAGCCTGTTTGCCGACCTGTCCGACGATACCGGCAGCGAAGCGTCCAACTCAACGCTGCCGCTGCGGGAAATCGAGCCTGACCCCGAGCAGCCCCGCAAGCGGTTTGACGACGACGCGCTGAACCAGCTGGCCGACAGCATCACCGAGAACGGGCTTTTGCAGCCCATTGCGGTGCGGCCCAAAAAGGTCGGCCCGGGGTACATCATCATTGCGGGCGAGCGCCGCTGGCGTGCCGCACGCCTGGCCGGACTGGACGAGGTGCCGGTCATCATCAAGGATGTGACCGACGAGCAGGCCGCCGCGCTGGCGCTGATTGAAAACCTGCAGCGCGAGGACCTCGACCCCATCGAGGTCGCCGAGGGCTGCCGACAGCTGATCGACAAGTACGGCTTAACGCAGGAATCTGCCGCGAAAAAGCTGGGCAAGAGCCGCAGCGCCGTGACCAACAGCCTGCGCCTGCTGGCCCTGCCCGAGGATGTGCGCCGTATGGTCAGCGGGGGCAAGCTGAGCTTTGGCCACGCCAAGGTCCTGCTGGGGCTGCCCAATGAGGATCTGATGCGGCAGGCTGCGGCGGAGGTCACGGCGCAGAATCTGAACGTGCGCCAGACCGAGGCCCTGTGCAAAAAGCTGACGAAGCCCGCCAAGCCGCCCAAGGCGAAGGATGATAACTTCACCCGCCCGAAGCGCGCCGTGGAGGTGGAGGCGGCCTTGAAAGAGGTCACCGGCAGCGAGGTCCATGTTGACTACAAGGACGGCAAGGGCTCGCTGAAAATCGACTTTTACAGCGATGATATGCTGCAAAAGTTCGTGAGCCTGCTGGGAATGTATGACCCGGAAGGGTGAGCAGCCCGGAAATCTGTAGGGGCGGGGCATGCCCCGCCCGCAACCAACCCATAAACGCTATTTATTTGTAAAGCCGCGGGCCGGACGTGTCCGGCCCCTACAAAAGCAAATATTGAATAGAGGAGTACCACTATGTTAGACATTCGTTTTGTCCGTGAAAACCCGGACGCCGTCAAGGAAAACATCAGGAAAAAGTTCCAGGATGCCAAGCTGCCCCTCGTCGATGAGGTCATCGCGCTTGACGCCGAGTACCGCGCCGCCATCGGTGAGGCCAGCGACCTGCGCGCAAACCGCAACAAGCTGTCCAAGCAGATCGGCGCGCTGATGGGCCAGGCCAAGAAAGACCCCTCCAAGGCTGCCGAGGCCGAGGAAATCAAGAAGCAGGTCACGGCCCAGGCTGACCGCCTGAAGGAGCTGGAGACCAAGGAGACCGAGCTGCAGGCCAAGATCCAGGAGATCATGTATACGATCCCCCAGATGATCGACCCCAGCGTGCCCATCGGCCCCGACGACAGCCATAACGTCGAGGTCCAGCGCTTCGGCGAGCCCGTTGTGCCCGACTACCCGATCCCGTACCACGTGGACATCATGGAGAGCTTCGACGGCATCGACCTTGACGCCGCAGGCCGCGTCTCCGGCAACGGCTTCTACTACCTGCTGGGTGACATTGCCCGCCTGCACGAGGCTGTGCTGGCCTACGCCCGCGATTTTATGATCGACAAGGGCTTTACCTATGTCATCCCCCCGTTCATGATGCACGGCGACGTGGTCAAGGGCGTTATGTCTTTTCCTGAAATGGACGCTATGATGTACAAAATCGAGGGCGAGGACCTGTACCTGATCGGCACGTCCGAGCACACGATGATTGGCCGCTTCATCGACCAGACGCTGGACGGTGCCAAGCTGCCCCTGACCCTGACCAGCTACAGCCCCTGCTTCCGCAAGGAGAAGGGCGCCCACGGCATCGAGGAGCGCGGCATCTACCGCATCCATCAGTTCGAGAAGCAGGAGATGATCGTCGTCTGCAAGCCCGAGGACAGCATGGACTGGTACGACAAGCTGTGGAAGAACTCCGTCGAGCTGTTCCGCTCCATGGAGATCCCCGTCCGCCAGCTGGAGTGCTGCTCCGGCGACCTGGCCGATTTGAAGGTCAAGAGCTGCGACATCGAGGCGTGGAGCCCGCGCCAGCAGAAGTACTTCGAGGTCTGCTCCTGCTCCAACCTGGGCGACGCCCAGGCCCGCCGCCTGCACATTCGCTTTAAGGATGAGAACGGCAAGACCCAGCTGGCCCACACGCTGAACAATACCTGCGTGGCTCCGCCGCGTATGCTGATCGCCTTCCTGGAGAACCACCTGCAGGCCGACGGCACCGTGACCATCCCCGAGGTCCTGCGCCCCTACATGGGCGGCAAGGCCGTGTTGGTGCCCAACAAGAAGTAATTTGGCAGAGTGCCTTCCCCTGAGGGGGAAGGTGGCCGAGGCCCCGCCCGAGGCCAGATGAGGGGCAAAGTTCTTGAAGTATCCCTTTGACGGGTTATAGAGACAGCGTCGCCCCTCATCAGCCGCCTGCGGGCGGTAGCTTCCCCCAAAGGGGAAGCCTTTAGAGTTTTCCCCCCGCATTGCACCCGCAATGCGGGATTTTTTTTGCATTTTTGAAAAAAATCGGGAAAAACTACTTGACATAGGGGAGAATGTCGGCTATAATAATATAGCGTTCTCAAGAGCGCGACGACAAATGTGGCGGTATAGCTCAGTTGGCTAGAGCATTCGGTTCATACCCGAAGTGTCACCGGTTCAAATCCAGTTACCGCTACCACGTTACAGAGTTTCGCTAAGATAAGGGGGACGGTCGTCCGCAGTAGTGGACGATGAAAGTCGGAGGTTTTAGCGAAGCTCTGTATTTCTAAGGCCCGTTGGTCAAGCGGTTAAGACACGGCCCTTTCACGGCTGTAACATGGGTTCGATTCCCGTACGGGTCACCAAAAAGCACTACTTCATTTGAGGTAGTGCTTTTTTCTTTGTATACGCTTTTTAATAGGTGTCGGGCGTAAAAGGTGACCCGTGCGGGAATCGAACAGCCCGGGCCCCGCGTCCGCGTCCCGCGGGGCAAAAACAGCCCCGCGGGCTGTTTTTAGGGCGCGGGAGATGGACGGGAGGGTCACCAAAGGGGCTGTTGTACATCCCCTAGTTTTCTTTTGCCTATTCCTCCGGCCTGACCACCGTTACGGTACACTGCGCTGTAAACCCGCCGCAGTCGGCGGTCAGGGTCGTGGTGCCGTAATTCACGGGGACGAGCCAGGAGCCGTCGAAGCGGGCGATGCGCTCGTCGGCGATGTGATAGGTCGCGGCGGGGTGGTCGGTGGTGTCCTCCGGCAGAAGATGGCAGACTGCGCCGACGCGGCTGGCGTAGGCGTAGTCGGACTCGCGCGTGCCGTCGGCGGTGATCCAGGTCACAAGCTCGTCGTCAAAATACAGCGTGTAATCGTCCAAAGCAATGCCGCGCAGCGGGCTGGACACCTGCACCGGGCAGCTGGCGGAAATTTTCCCGTCGGCGCTTTGCAGCGTCAGGGTGGTCGAGCCGCCGCGCAGACCGGTCACAATGCCGCTGGGATCGACCTCGGCAATCGTGTCATCGGCTACAGACCAGCGCCACTCGGTCAGGGCGGCGCGGCGGGGGCTGACCTCACGCCCGTCGGCATCCTCGTAGAGGACGGCGGTCTCGGCGGTCTGGGTCTTTTCGACCTGCACGGTGTCGGGCAGGGTCACGGCGGCCACCGGTGCGCCGCAGGCCGTCAGGCCCAGCAGCAGGGCGGGCAGAACAAAAAACAGCGATTTCATGCAAAAGCCCCCTTTTGGCAGTATCATACCACAATGCGCCGCCGCAGGCAACTGTTGCACTTTTGAGCAAATGCGTGTACAATAAACTATATACTTTTGCAAAAGGGGGGCCGGGCATGGAGCGAACGGCGGGCGGCATCACCTACACGCTGACGCGGCGGCGGGTGCGCAACATCAACCTGCGCGTGCGGGCCGACGGCAGTGTGGCGGCCAGTGCGTCGCCGCGGGTGCCTGCGGCTTATGTGGACGCCTTTGTCACGGCGCGGGCCGACTGGGTGCGCACCGCACAGGCGCGTGCCGCGGCCCGGCGCGAACGAGAGGCCGCCGAGGCCCCCGCGCTGCCGCCCAAGGCCGAGGCGCTGGCCTATATGCAGGCGATGTGCCGGGCATACTATCCGCAGTTCGCGGCGACCTGCCCGGGCGGCGCGATGCCCAAAATTGCGGTGCGCGACATGAACACCCGCTGGGGGTCGTGCAGTCTGCGCACCGGCACGCTGGCGTTTGCGCGGCGGCTCTGCACGATGCCGCTGCCCGCGCAGGAGTACGTTGTTGTGCATGAGTTCTGTCACTTTGCCCACCCCGACCACAGCCCGGCGTTCTGGGCCGCGGTGGCGGAGGTGCTGCCGGATTATAAGCAGCGGGAACGGATGCTGAAGCTGCGGTGAGAGCGGGAGTTTGCCGCGATTGCCCGTGAACGGGGTGCCGGCGGAAGGTTTGCCCTCATCCGACCTTCGCGTTCGCTCGGCCACCTTCCCCCGGAGGGGAAGACTTCATACTCTACAAATAAGGGAGGTTCCCATCTTGCCGTCTCCACAGAAAAAATATACGACGCTGGTCAGCAATACGCTGCTGTTTGCCATCTCCAACTTCAGCTCCAAGCTGCTCAGCTTCTTCATCCGCCCGTATCTGAGCTACGCGCTCGACTCGCCGGACGTTATGGGCGTGTCCAGCCTTTTGCAGCAGGCCACAAACCTGCTGATCCCGGTGGTCAGCCTTGGCGTGGCCTATGCGGTCATCCGGTTCGGGCTGGACAAAGCGACCAACAAATCCAGCGTCTTTGTCAACGGCGCGGCGACTATCGGGCTGGGCTTTGTGGTGCTGCTGCTGGCCATGCCGCTGGTGCGGCTCATCCCCAACGCTGCGGAGTACTTGGGCTTTTTGTACCTCTGCGTGCTGGCCAGCTGTATGAGAACGCTGTGTACCCAGTTCATCCGCTCGCGGATGCTGAACCGGCTGGTCGCCATAGACGGTGTGCTGACAACGCTGAGCCTGCTGCTCTACTACCTGCTGTTCCTGAGCGTCTTAAAAATGGGCGCTGCAGGCTTTTTGCTGGCAAACGCGCTGGCAGATTTGACATCCATGGTGTTTGTGTTCATTGCGGGCGGGTGCTGGCGGTACTTCAAGCCCAAGGCGTTTGACAAGGCGCTGTGGAAGGAGATGCTGCGCTACTGCCTGCCGATGATCCCGGCGTCCATCAGCTTTTGGATTATCAACGCCAGCGACATGTTCTTTGTGCAGGGCATGTGCGAGGGCTACGCGGGCCGCAGCGGCAACCACTGGGTCGGCCTGCTGTCGGCGGGGTACTTCCTGCCGCAGATCATCACGATTTTGGGCAGCATCTTCTACGAGGCGTGGCAGCTCTCCGCCGTGACCGAGGAGACAGACCGCGAGGCGTTCTTCTCCAAGATATTCCGCGTGTATGCCAGCGTGCTGTTCTGCTGCGTGGCGGGCATCATCATGCTGTGCCAGCTGCTCATGCGGGTGTTCAAGGCTGAATATTTTGACGCCTGGACGTTTGTTCCGTTCCTGACGCTCTGCTCGATGCTGACCTGCCTGAACCAGTTCCTGAACAGCGTCTACGTCGTGTATAAACGGTCTACCGGCTCGCTGTTCACAATGCTGGCCGGTGCGGTGCTGAACCTGATTCTGAACTACCTGTTCATTTTGCAGTGGGGCCCGTGGGGCGTAACCCCGGCCAGCTTCCTGAGCCTGATGCTGGTGTTTTTGCTGCGCGCCTACTCGACCCGCGGTCTGCTGGAGATCGACTTCCACCCGGCGTGGCTTGTGCTGAATCTGGCGCTGGTGCTGGCGGAGATCTGGTGCATGATGAACCTGACCCATTGGGCGCTGCCCGTCGTGGGCATCACCGCGGTGGTCTGCGTGCTGAACATCCGCGAGGTGCTGAGCATGCTGGATACGCTGATCGGGAAGTTTTTGAAGAAACGGAAAAATTGATTTTCATTTGCCTTCCCCCCCCGGGGAAGGCTTAAAGGAGCTTATTATGGAAAACAACGCTATCCTCTCCGCCCTCTCCGCCCGCAAAAGCGTGCGGGTATTCACCCCCGACCCCGTCACGCCGGACGAGCGGGCGGCCATCCTGAACGCGGCGTTCCAGGCACCGACGGCGGGCAACCAGCAGCTGTACACGATCCTGGACATCACCGACCCGGCGCTGAAGGCCGCGCTGGCCGACCTGTGCGACCACCAGCCGTTCATTGCCGGGGCGCCGCTGGTGCTGGTGTTCCTGGCCGACTGCCGCCGCTGGCTCAACGCCTACCACGCTGCGGGCATCACGGACGCCCGCAAGCCCGGGGCAGGGGACTTGATGCTGGCCGTGGCCGACACCTGCATTGCCGCCCAGAACGCCGTGGTCGCCGCCGAGTCTCTGGGCATCGGCAGCTGCTACATAGGCGACGTCCTCGAGAATGCTGAGGCCATGCGCGACGCACTGCACCTGCCGCAGTACGTTGTGCCCGCCTGTATGCTGGTGTTTGGCCGCCCCACGGAGCAGCAGCAGCGCCGCCCCAAGCCCGCCCGCTTTGCCGAGCAGGCCGTCGTCTGCGAGAATGTGTACACGGACCGCACGCCCGACGAGCTGCGCGCCGACTTTGCGGCGAAAGCCGCCGCCAACGGCCAGCTCGACTACGACTTTGACAAAGCCGTGCAGGCATTTTGCAAGCGCAAGTACGCGAGCGACTTTTCCCGGGAGATGACGAGAAGCGCAGAGATTTACTGGAAAGAGTTTTTGTGATTGGCAGGGAACGCAGGGGCGAATTCCATATCCGCCCGGGAGTGTTGCCGCTGCCGCCGCACCCCTGCAATCTCTACAAATAAAACCACCCCCACCCAACCGTAGATGTTCTGCGGCTGGGTGGGGGCTTTCTTATTGATTGAAGGTGAAATTATATAGCAGGCCGTCAATAAATTGCATTCCTGCCTTATTGCGTGCGTAGGGGCGACCATTGGCCGCCCGCCAACTTACCGCAGCAACGCATTTTCCGGGATAGTTTTTTTGCAAGGCAAACGGGCAGGGGCGAGCAATGCTCGCCCCCACAAGCGTTTTTCGACAGTCTGCTATATTTTGGTTGTATCCTGTAGTTTATGCTCTGGCGTAACAAAGCTGCCGGTATTGTCAGCTTTTAGATTGGCGTTGGATACAGGATTTCCGGCGTTATCAATTTTACGGATATAGACAGTGCAGAGTTAGTTATTCTTGTATATGATATGAAAAGTATCATTATTACCAACAGTCTTTTCCAGACTATAACTACCCCATGCTCCACTATTAGGGGTAAAAGCATCAATACGGAACCAGGTTGTATAATGGGGAGGCGGATCAGAGGGATATTGATTATAAAATAAATGAAACGAACATGTGAAGCCTCCCTGATGTCCTTCAGGCGGGTGGATTTCCTTTATATCATAAGGTTGGTCTCCGGTAGTTAGGCAAGCAGAATACCCGATGTTATCTTCCTCATGCAGTTTGACAGGAATGGAGCATTCTCCGTTACTACCACTGGTGAGTTGGGCAACAGTTTTTGAGCCGTCCATAATAGCAAAAGTAGCACCGGACAGCGGATTTCTATCAGGGTCAGTGACGCGAAGATTCAATTTGGCAACGGGAAAGCGCATAATGGTAAGCTGCCTTTTATCCATATCGATAGCAAATGGATTGTTATGTCTGTCATCCTCTATGGATTTGAGATAATAGTCGTTTCCCTCAAACCAAACACTGATATAGATTTTTGTACTGCTGGGAATGACTTGGTAGCCATCAGGAACTTCAGCTTCGGTGATAGTAGTCTCCGTATCCCCGATAACAGTGTTGGGACGAGGGTGTTCCTTAGGAGAAATATCCAAAAGAATATCACCGTTTCCATCAGAGGGCACATCAAAGGAGTTATTGCCGCTCTGAATGTGATATGTTCTGTTTGCAAAAGGCGCAGAGTTTTTAGTTTCAATATCCTGCAAGTGGATAATGAACTGCTTTTCATTTGCTGTAGCGGTGCTGCCGGTCGTACCGCCGCCGGAAATGCCGCCCCCGGTGCTGCCCCCGCCGGTTTCACCGCCGCCGGAGTGGTCATTCTTCTTCGGCGTCGGCACAACAACAGCCTCATCACTGCCGATATTTACACTCGCGGTGGTTCCCGCGTTCGTGTATACGACTTGTATCCCATCAGCGCTGGTATACACTAAGTATAAAACCTGCCCGCTGGCGTTGCAGGTCATCCCCTGCACGGTGCCCTTGACCCCGGCATCTGCCGCAATCGTCGTCGTGGCAGTGCTGCCCGCAGGCGGGTTGTTCACATGCAGCAGATACTGCCCGCTGCCCTCGGTCAAAGCGACCTTGCCGCCTGTGACCTCGGGTGCGTTTGCTTCTAATGGGCCTGCCCAGTTGGTCAAGGCGGCTGCATTTTCGGCGTTCCCGGCTACAGATGCGTTCTGCACCAGGGCGTAGTTCTGCGCACCCAACCGGGTCGCCGTCATCACACACGCCTGCGTCTCACTGACGGCCTGCTTTTCCTTGGCGCTGTCAATGTACCCGGTCAGCGCCGGGACGGCGAAGGCCGCCAGCACACCCAGAATCACCAATACCACGATCAGCTCCACCAGCGTAAAGCCGCCGCGGCTGCGCGGGGTTCGTTTCAGACCTGTCATAGGGATGCCTCCTCTTTATTCGGCGGGGTCAAAAATGCTCTGGTCGCGCTTGGCGTGCGCGCCGATGTTGTTGTATTCCAGCATCAGATACCCCTTGGCCCACTCGTCCAGCGCGGGGTCTGCGCCGTATTCGGCTGTGGTGCCGTCCACCTTCATGTAGTCGTTGGCGGCGGTCACAACGGGGGTGTTGTGCTTCATTTCCAGCAGGTACTCGTAGTAGTCGCTCAGGGGCAGACCCGCCTGCTGCAGCAGGGTGGGGGTCAGCATGACCATGTCCATGCGGTTCAGCGGGTCGGTGGTGCTGGTGGCGGCTGCCGTGTGCTCCAGCGGGTAGTTGGCCCAGATGAAAAACGGCGTGCTGCGCTCCAAAATCTGCAGCTCGTTGTCGGTTTCGGCAAAGCTGGGGTCGGCCACATGGCCCACAAAGCTGGGCGCGTGGTCACCGGCCATGGCCACAATGACCTTGCGGCCCGTCTTTTCGTACTGCGCGGTAAAGTAATCGCACAGCTCCTGCACGGCGGCGTCGGTCATTTTGATGCAGCTCAGGTACTCGTCCATCAGCGCATCGTAGTCGCCGTAGTCGGTGGCGGCGTGGACAATATCCAGCGACGCATCGTTCATATCGTAGTCGCCGTGGCTCTGGATGGAGACCAGGAAGCTGAACCGCGGCTTGTCCTCCGGCATGGCCTCGTACATCGTTTCCCAGTCGCGGTAGGTGGCCGAGTCGGTCTGGTACGGGCGGTCCCCGTAGGTCTCCTGCGTGGTAAAATCGCTCTGGAAATGGGTCTCGTCGAAGCCCAGCGCCAGCCAGGCGGAGTCGCGGCGGTAGTTGGAGTTCGTGTAGGGGTGGGCGGCCATCGTGGAGTAGCCCAGACCCTTGAGGTAGCTGACAACGCTGTTGGCGTTGTACAGGTTCAGCCAGTTGAACGGCGTGATGCTGGGCATCAGGATCAGCGAGTTGGAGGTCAGCATCTCGTACTCGGTGGAGTTTGTGCCGCCGCCCACATGGGGGCTGATCGTGTGGCCGTAGACCGAGTTGGGCAGGTTCTTGGTGACCGGCATGATGTCGGTGTCGGCCTGCAGATCGGTGACAAGGTCAAAGTCGTAGAAGCTCTCGGACAGGATCAGCACAATGTCGGGGTAGTCCTCGGCGCTCTCGGGGCTGGCAGGGGCGGTGTAGTCGTCGGCCTTGCGGGCGGTGTTCACCGCCGCGGCGTCGTTGTAGTTCTCCGGCTCAATGACCGGGTCGGCCATCAGGCTGGTGGCCTCAATCGTCCCGGCCAGATAGCCGTAGGTGTAGTAGGTGTTCTGCCACGCCCAGCCATAGGTCGTCTTGGGCTTGATGGTCACGGGGCCGAAGTAGCCGAAGAACATGACCAGAAACACGCCCAGTGCGCTGCCCGCCGCCCGCACGCCGCGGGCCTTCCAGCCGGCGCGCTTAGGCGCACCCTTGACCAGCTGCGCCTGCACGAACACAATCGCCAGAATCGGCAGGTAGAGCAGCACGATCTTCACAACGTCCTGCGTGATTTTCAGGGTGTAGCTGCCCATGACCTCGGCGGCGGTGCCGAGGTTCAAAATGTCCTGGGGCATCAGCGCCGAGCCGTGCAGGTCGCGGGTGTAGTAGTTGATGAGCGCAATGATGGTGAACACCGCGCCCGAAATGCCCGTTGCGCGGCTCCACTTGCCGAGCAGCGCAAACAAAATCAGCGTCAGGCAAAAGGCGGTCAGCGCATTGAGCGGCGCGTAGAGCGGCCATTGAAGCTGCAAAAAGCTATCGGTCACGCCGTCGGACAGCTCCAGCTGATAGCGGGAGATGAACCCCACCGCCACCGCCAGCAGGCAGGGGAGCACCCCCTGCAAGAGAAATTTCTTCCAGTTAAAGTTTTTCAAATGCTGCATAGGTGATGAATAAATACCTTTCTCTGTAAATTTTGTACATAACTATACATAATATATTATAACACGACACCACAAAAAAAGAAAGAGGCGCGGGCAGCACCTCTTTGGATATAGAATGATGTTTGTCCGGAATACGGATAGTACAATACGCCTGCCCGCAGGGAGCGGCATATATGCCGCCCGCACCTCCCGGCCAGCACCCGCCAACCATCCACCACCCCGTAGGGGCCGGGCATGCCCGGCCCGCAACCCTGCGTCGCCGCCTGTTACTGGTTTGCATCGTAGGGAGGGGTCTTGACCCCTCCGCGGGGCGTCGAGGACGCCGCCCCCTACAGGGATGGCCCGAAACCAAAACGTCACTTCCGCGTATTCTTCTTCCAGATCGAATACAGCCCTTCCAGCACCAGCGTCTCGCGGTACACAATATCCGTCGCACACGCCGTGCGCACACTGTCGGGCAGCGTGCCGGTTGCGACCACCGGCGCGTCGGGTGCGCCCAGCGCTGCGCGGATCTGCGCGACCATGCCGTCCAGCATGGCCGCCGTGCCGTACACAATGCCGCTGTGCAGACAGTCCGCCGTGTTGGCCCCCAGCAAACGCCGCGGGCGGGCCTCCAGCTCCACCTGGGGCAGCTGCGCCGTGTTGCGCACCAGCGCCGACAGCGAGCACTGCGGCCCCGGCAGGATGCTGCCGCCCACCAGTGCGCCGGTGCTGTCCACAGCCAGCAGGGTAGTGGCGGTATCAAAGTTTACCACCACGCAGGGCGGCGTGCACCGCTGCAGCGCGCCCACGATGGCACACAGCAGCTCGCCGCCCAGCTGGGCCGGATTGTCCATGCGGATGCGCACCCCGCTTTTCAGCCCGGGGCCGACCTCCATGATCTGGCACTCGCACATCTTGCGCAGGGCCTCGCGCAGCCGCGGCGTCAGCGCCGGCACTACGCTGGAAAAGATGACCGCCGTGATTTGCTGCGGCTCCGCCCCGTACAGCGCCAGCATGTTTACGATTTTGTACAGCAGCTCATCACTGCTCAGCGCCGTGTCCGCAAACAGCCGCGACGAAAACACCAGCTTGCCGTCCGGCGTATACCCGCCAAACGTAATATTGGAGTTGCCGATATTCAATGCTAGGATCATGACAGGACCTCGTTTCAAGTATGTTGCCTCTATACTATTATAATAAGGTAGAAATTGCAAGTGTTTTCCACATTCACGTGTGCCGAATGTGGAAAACACACCGCTCACTCCACCATCACCCCCGTAGGGGCCGGGCATGCCCGGCCCGCGCACTTTTCCATAACCACCCTCTAACCTTCCACATCGTAGGGAGTGGTCTTGACCCCTCCGCCTGCCCGTTCCCGGCCGGCGCCCGCTCACCCTTCCGCCACCCCGTAGGGGCCGGGCATGCCCGGCCCGCAACCTCCCCATCGCCTGCCGTCGATCTTCCACCACCCACCACCACCCCATAATTTGTGCCCGCCAACCGCCGTCACCCCAATATACACCTTGCCCAAAC
>ERZ825670.715-NODE-715-length-41579-cov-6.910967_pt1 | contig 41579 bp, 41 predicted proteins | sample MGYA00519929_ERZ825670 | MGnify/ENA primary metagenome ERZ825670 (study PRJEB31778, sample SAMEA3449207) | human gut metagenome | biome: human gut; feature: human-associated habitat; material: faeces | place: United Kingdom | collected 2010/2012 ...
TGTACTTCTCCAGTACAGGAGCGTTTTTCTTTGCATAATCTTTTTGTTTCCATGCTGAAAGGGACTTGTACTTGTCGTGATACGGTTTACTGCGTTGAAATTGTCAGCGTTCCGTCACGCTCCAGAATACAGTCGCCGATCTGATAGTTGCAGGTTGTCACTCCCAGATAACGTGGAATTGCTCCAAGAATTTCTCCGATATGGTCAGCAAGTTCTCTGCATTTTCTGCTTTACAGATTGATTTTCATTTGAATTGTACCTCCTTGAATTTGGTAGGTACATTATAAATCAGGTTTGGGATAATAGCAAGGGTTGTGGGAAAAGCTATCAGTTTATTATCAAAATAATATATAAATTAACACCATATAAAATCCATGTAAACAAAATAGATATTTGTCTATTTATGTTCTATTTTTTCCATGTGAAGTCTAATAAAAATCTGAATATAAAAATCTCCACAGAATTGTATTTCTGCGGAGATTTTTGCTTTGTTCCGATATATTGGAATAAATCTTATATACTCTCTTATTTTGCAAGTAGAAAAATTTTTAGCGATTCTCTATCAGCATGCGTTTCATAAGGCAAAGATCAAATACATTAAGCTTGTCATCTTCACACAAATCAGCAGCTTTCCAGTTTGCCAGTTTTGTATCAGGCACAGCCAAGAGCCATTTTTTCACAAGTACAACATCAAAAATATCAAATTCTCCGTCCATATTGACATCACCTTGAATTGCGACAATACCCTCTTTTGCAAATACAACGTAGTTTACAGATTCCACTAATCCGCCATCAGTTTCAAGGGTTATCTTTTCGCCGGACTTCATAGCTTTAGAATAGACTTTCATAGTCAAATCGTTTGATGTTGAAATGCTTGTATTTGTGTCAGTCCAATCATTCAACCATTCAGGAAGAGGAACGATTCGGGTATCAATTGCTACCATTAATGTCATATCCGCTCCTGCCGTCATTTCTGCAAGATTATCTTTATAAAGTTTAGAATCGCAGGCAGTACGGATATATTCAGAACCTTCAAGAATTGACGGAATACTTGTGCATGTCAGATATCGGTCGCCGAAAAGTTTTGTGTTGTTTGCAAAATCACTCTAGATAGACCAGTCAATAGCGTTTTCGCTGTCGAATACCTGAAGATTTTTTATAAGTTTACCATTGAGGATGATTTCCTTGTTTTTTACAAAAACAAGATAGTTTGCATTATTGCCATTCCCGCCGTTCATACCAAGAGTAATTGTTTCACCAGCGTTAAAATTCTTTTTGTAAAGTTCAAATGTCAAACCACTTGTTGCAGTCATGATGCCATCAGTTTTTTCCCAATCTCCAAGCCATTCTGGAAGAACAGGTACAACACGACTGTCTACTGCAACATAGGCAGTAATATCAGCACCAGCAGTAAATGTACCAAGATCACTGGTAAACATCTTTGAATCACAGGCTGTTCTTATAGCCTCAGCACCTATAAGATTTTCAGGAATGCTTGTTGCCGTAATATCACGATCTCCGAAAATCACTAAATTTTCTCCAAAATCATAATAAATATCCCAGTCTGCACTGTTTTCCTTATCATTCACAACAATGTTCTGGATAAGTTTTCTATTCAAAGGCGGTATTGTAATTGCAGAATCGCCAAAGTCACCTTCTACCTTAAAATTATCGAGATACAATGAACAAGGGAGTGTGTTGTTGGCTTTCAGTTCAATTTTATTCTCTCCTGCTTTCAGAGTGATATTTTCACTGATTGTTTTCCAGTCATCATAACTCGACCCCTTGGGAAGTGAGAGTGTTTTCACTTTAGAGCCATTCACATAAAGGTCAACACACTTAATATCAGATGTCGCAGAATAACGAAGTGTCCACTTGAAAATGCCCGCTTTTGTGGTTTTTACAGTATCTTTTACAGCAGCTGTGTTCTTAGTCCCGAACTTTAAAAAGCCCATACCCTAATATTTTTTAGACCCATTTTTGTCTGAACAACCGTTTGTAACATTGCCTTCGATATTCTTCATGTCGAAGTTTTCCCCTTCATACTGACGAGCACCGGTATAGAAATCATGGAATGAGGGTTCTGTTTGTACAGCCTGCGGATAAGAAGTAAGGCGTCCCGTCTCATTGCCTGAGCATTTTATAGAGATATCAACGGGCCCGTTATGCTTAACAGTAAGCGTGTACGTACCATTACTCCAGCTTTCTGTTATAACACTTGCTGTTTGATTAACGCCCCTATCTTCAGCTGTAAATGTTGGTTTGAAACTTGCACCGGCAATTGTAATGCTTTCTGTTTTCAGAGTTGTTGATGCATCTTCATCATAATTATTCAGATATACATTTATGTGGTCTGAATATTCATTGATTAGTGCTAACCATAAAGCTGGTGCTTGATATCAAAGCTTTTACAAGTGTTGTATTTTAAATTGAATTGTGCACCTCTGTCACCATCGCTTACCTTGAAGCAATTGTTGACTGTTTTATTTGAACAGGAATCGATTTTGCAAGGTCATCAAGCAAAGCGTATACGGTTGGAATCGTTTGATAGCGTCCCGTACTTTTGTAAGGATTGTGATTATCTTTATAGTTGCCGTCATTGTCAGCACGGTATAAGCCTTCGAACAATGTTTTATATGAACAATATTTATCATCGTTGCTACCTGAATTCACATCCTGAATGATAACGACTTTTGTACGGTCAATAACTTCTTTTCTGTCAGGAACACGCAGAGAACCGTCAATGAATTTACGCATTAAATCTACATTAACGTTTTTGCACTGGTCATAGAAATCCCAACGGCGATATTTATATCCGTCTGAGTCGGTACCGTCCCAGAGGCCCTTAACACAATCAGCCCAGACAAGCTCCGGTCCATCAATAACTGTCATGCCGTTCATAGCCATACGTTCAAGATATATCGGCAGACTTGTTGACAGACGGTACTGATCTTTGGTTGTACTCTTATTGTCCGATGGCCAAGGATAATCCGACCAGTAATGGAACTGAACAAGCAGGACGGCGGTCACAGAAAATTTATTCTCTGCACAAACAACGAAAATGGCATTTGTGAAGAAGTAACCTACCAGCGACTCAAAACCGTAATCACAGGCAAGCGTGCAGACGGCAGCGAATATTCAGAGGGCATTCCTGCAAATCTGAAGTACTTTAAGACAGACTTTGTGGACAAAGATTCGGAAGAATTGTCTGATGAATTGCTTGAACATATTGCAGAGATGATCGAGCTTGAACATGGTATCAAGGTTGACAACAAGAAGTATGTTATGATTCTCACTGATGAAGAAATGGACGAATTTGAACGGAACATCACAAGTTATACTGACTTGAAAGCTGTTTTCGTCAATTAGGATATTCTGCTTTCGGCAACGCAACAGAAACTTCTTGACGGCTTGTCTTCATACGTCATTCCTGATTACTATTTTGATTTTGAACTGAGGGAGGCGGGAGAACTATGGTAAATGGCTTAACAGATTATGGTATCAGAACGATTGCGTGGAATATCTTTTTGACAAGACCACTTCTGCCGATTCAAAGAAAATCATAACGGTGAAAGCACCGACAGGTGCAGGAAAAACAGTTATTCTCATAAAGTATGTAAACTTTTATCTCAACAATACAGGCGATAAGGTTGCTTTCATCTGGCTTTGTCCCGGCAAGGGCGATCTGGAAGTCCAGAGCCGTGAGAAAATGGAGGAACTTATGCCGTCAATTGACGCACGAGATTTGCCATACTCCATGCTTCTTGGATTTGACAGCAGAAGCGTAACCTTTGTTAACTGGGAACTTGTTACCAACAAGAAAAATAACGCTTTGAAAGATAGCGAACGAAAGAATCTTTTTGACCGAATTGATGATGCACACAATGATGGTGTAAAGTTCATTCTTATAATCGATGAGGAACACCTCAATAATACAAAGAAGGCAAAGGACATTATCGATAAATTCGATCCCATCTATACAATTCGTATATCGGCAACAGCAAATAAGGTATCTCATCATGAATTCTATGAGATTCCCGAGGATGAGGTTATTGATGCCGGCTTGATTACCCATGCAATCTATGTCAATGAAGGTGTCATGGAACACGATGAAATTGAAAATGACTATGACTATCTCCTTGACCTTGCTGATGCAAAACGGAAGGAACTGCTTGCAGGCTATGAAATGGTTGGCGCTGACGTAAGACCGTTAGTCCTTATTCAGTTTCCAGCCGGACAGCCTGAAACGATCAAAGCAGTTGAGGAAAAACTCGCTTCCATGGGTTACACCTACGATAATGGCTTAGTCAACATCTGGATGAGCGATGACAAGATAAAAAGTGACGACCTGACTGCAAACAACGGAACGCCTGCATTTCTTCTCATGAAGCAAGCGGTATCAACAGGCTGGGATTGTCCCCGTGCGAAAATTCTTGTCAAACTCCGTGAAGGCGGAAGTGAAGATTTTCAGATACAGACTATCGGTAGAATACGCCGAATGCCAGAACGTAAACATTATACATTTCCAGGTTGTCTTGACCTCTGCTATATTTATACACTTGATGAAAAGTATAAGCAGGGATTGATGACTGAAATGGACAAGGCGTATCAGGTGCGTAAGCTGTTTTTGAAGAAGGGATTTGAGGATTTTACTCTTGTCAAAGAAATGCGTAATCTTGATGAAGACAGCGGTCTCGGCGAGCGTGAACTTCTTAAACTCATCTATGAGCATTATACAAGCAAGTACAAGCTTGGAACAATAAAAACTGAGAATCAAAAAACGCTATCCATGAACGGCTATAACTTCTCACATGAAATCGATAGTAAGGTTATTCAGGGTGAATTTCGCAATGGTGAAGCACTTTCAAGTACCACAAGTTCACAAAGAGTTTCTGTTAAGACTAAGATAAATACCCACACGCATGGTATTCAACTTATGCACAGTGTAGATGAAATCAAGAAGATAACAACAATTCCTGCACAGCGTGTAAGAAACATTCTGCAAAGACTTTTCCATAAGGGTAAACGAAAATCGTGGAAGCTTTTGGCTCTTGACACAAGCGATTTTTATGCTTTCATAATCAACAATATTCAGAAACTTAAAGAGGAATTTCGTGAGATTATGGCAACTCAGAATAAGCAGCTCTCTTTTATTGAAAATGCAAAGACAGTAGAATTCAAAATCCCTGAAACTGAACTCTATAAGTATACAGAGGTCAAACAGGTCAAGCCAATGATCAAAAATGTTTATGAGGGCTATACAAATGAGTTCCTGCCGTCAGAAGCAAGAAAAAGTACTTCTGAACGTTTGTTTGAACGTTTCTGCGAAAAAGCTGATAGTGTAGAATGGGTTTACAAGAATGGTGACTCTGGTCAACAGTATCTTTCTATCGTCTATGTGAATGGTATCAGAAAGCAGTGGCTCTTTTATCCTGATTACATCATTAAGACTACTGATGGAAATATTTGGATTATTGAAACTAAGGGTGGTATGCAGGCTGGTCACACCAAAAACATTGACCGTCAGGTCGAAAATAAGTTCAATGCATTTAAGGAATACGCCAAGAAGTACAACCTTCATTGGGGCTTTGTGCACGAAATTGATGAGGAATTGTACATAAATAATACAATCTACACTGAAGATATGTCAGGAGATAATTGGATTCCACTGGATGATGTGCTGAAATAAATTCTCAGCTTTTAATAAAATTAGAAATGAGCTACTGCACATAATGCAATAGCTCATTTTCGTATATTCCAAATCAACCTAATTGTTCTACAAATCTTGCAAATGCTTCTTTTCCTTGTTTATCTCTCTTAAATACTCCGGCATCTTCAAGTACCTGTTCAAAAACTCTGCCGACTTCATAACGAATAATATCCATTGCATTATCAGTGTTAAAATCAGAATATTTTTTTAGAATTTCACTTGCCCAAATTGCATGAGATGCAATTTTATCATCTGTAGCAATCTCTTTGCCGGACAGCATTGCATCTTTTAAAAGTGTCAGTTCATCTGCTAAACGCACCGGAAGAACAGCAAGTCCCATCACTTCAATCAATCCGATGTTTTCTTTTTTGATATGATGTAAGGTAGGATTCGGATGGAACACACCTAACGGTCTTTCTTTCGTTGTAATATTGTTTCTCAATACCAAGTCGCATTCAAATCCAGAAGAAGTTGCTCTTGCAATTGGAGTAATTGTATTATGCAGAATTTCGTCTGTTTCTGCAAAAATTCCAACCACTTCATCCGTATATGTTCTCCATTTTGATAAAATATCAGCACATGCAGCTGCCAAAGCCGTCCTGTTTTTTGAAGAAAGACGTATCACAGACATCGGCCATTTTACAATGCCGGCACTAACATTCATATAATTTTTCAAAAGAAATGTTCTTTCAATCGGTGCTTTTGCCATTGCAAAATTATAATTGCCGCCTTGAAAGTGTTCATGCGTTAGAATTGAACCGCCTACAATAGGAAGGTCTGCATTTGAACCGATAAAATAGTGTGGAAATTGCTCAACAAAATCAAACAGTTTATTGAATACCTGTGCATTGATTGTCATAGGAATATGCTGTTTATTAAAGACGATGCAGTGTTCATTATAATATCCATAAGGAGAATACTGCATGAACCAATCTTGGCTGTTGATATTCAACTTTACTGGACGAAGATTTTGTCTTGCAGGGTGTGTCTGGTGACCTGCGAATCCCATATTTTCAACACAAAGCTGACATTGAGGATAGGCTGATTTTTTTTGCAATTTAGCAGAAGCAATATCACGAGGATCTTTCTCTGGCTTAGAACGGTTTATAGTAATGTCAAGTGTTCCATATTCTGATTCATATGTCCACTTTAAATCTTTCGCAATTCTTTCAGCACGAACATAGTTCAGGCTTTTACTAAAAGCATAATACCATTCTGTAGCTGCTGATGGCGAAGCAGAATATTTTCTTTGAAATGCGGCATTAACTTCTCTCGGCATAGGTGTGAAAACACCCATAACTCTTGTATCGAATAGATCACGTTGTACAGAAGTGTCTTCAATAATTCCTGCCTTTACTGCATAGTCGATCAGGGGTTCAAGAAGTTCTTCAATATTTCCCGTGAGTGGTTCTTTATCATTCCAGCCAGTCAGTTTTAGTATATCCATGAGCTGATTTCTAACAACGAAAATATCATCATTTGTAATCAAATCAGCTTTTATTGCATGACGGATTAATCCGTTTATTGCCCTGTATATCATGATAACACCTCTTTTCAAAAACCATCTGGATGATTCTTATGCCAATTCCATGCGTCAGATATAATTTCTTCAAGGCTATCATGTACAGGATTCCAGCCAAGAATTTTTCTTGTCTTTTCACTGGAAGCCACCAGTCGTGCAGGATCTCCGGCACGTTTTGGCGTTTCAATTGCCGGAATCGGGTGTCCTGTCACTTTTCTTGCTTTATCAATTACTTCTTTTACGGAATAGCCGACACCATTTCCAAGATTGAAAATATTGCTTTCGTTTCCGTTTTTTAAGTACTTTACAGCGAGAATATGTGCCTGAGCCAAATCGGTAACATGGATGTAGTCTCTGATACAAGTTCCATCAGGAGTATCATAATCTGTTCCATAGATGGAGATACTTTCTCTCTTTCCATTTGGGACTTGAAGAATCAAAGGAATCAAATGACTTTCCGGATTATGAGCCTCGCCGATTTTACCTGATTTGTCTGCTCCGCAAGCATTGAAATAGCGGAGAGAAACGTATCTTAGACCATGAGCTTTTGAAGTCCAATAGAACATCTTCTCCATAGCAAGTTTGGTTTCACCATATGGATTGGTTGGCTGTGTTCTGTCTGTTTCAAGAATCGGAATATTTTCCGGTTCACCATAGGTGGCAGCGGTTGAGGAAAATACAATTTTATCAATATGGTGTTCAACCATGGAATCCAAAAGAATTTTTGTTCCGCAGAGATTATTATCGTAATACTTTAGTGGATTGACAACGCTTTCTCCAACAAGAGAATATGCTGCAAAGTGAATCACTGCATCTATCTGTTCGTTTTCAAAAATATTATCAAGAAACGCCTTGTCATGCAAATCACCCAGATAAAACTTCGCATCTTTCGGAACAGCTTCGATGTGTCCGGTTGCAAGATTGTCTGCAATAATAACGCTTTCTCCGGTGCGAATCAACTCTAAAGCTGTGTGAGAACCAATATATCCTGCACCGCCTAAAACAAGTATACTCATTATTTTTCCCTCCTATTATTTGATTTCAATACCGCCAAACGGTCTGATTGTCATAATGTAGCACGAATTTTGTCCAAATATTCTGTCCATTTCCGATCTATATGCATTGACAAGATCATTTGGTACAAATGCTTGAATAGTACCTGCGAAACCACCTCCGTGAACTCTTACAGCACCATTGCCTTTTAATATTCGTTTCCCCGCCATAATTGCAAGTGGAATACCTTGTTCCGTTGGCTTTCTACATGAGTATAAATTTTGCAGATAGTTCATGGAGGAATCTCCCGATTCGTTTACAAGCGTGAGAAAATCCTCAAATCTGTTGTTTTTGAGAGCTTCCGTTTCTGCCTTTGCACGATAATTGTCGCCAAAAAAGTGAATTGCACGCAAGGCAGCTCTGTCAGAAATCTTCTTTTTAATATCAGGGAGATTATCCCAAAATTGATTTTCATCAACTTCACGAAGAACCTTTTTGCCGAAATATTCTGCAACTTCGTCCATTTCTGTACGAACGGCTACATAATCATCTGTCAAATCAGAATGATCTCCTTTGGTGTCTGTGATGATTAATGCATAGCCGGTTTTTGAAAGGTCAAAATCAATTTTTTGGATACTTGGATTTTGAATGTTTTGAAAATCAAGAAAACCAAATCCACCAACGGAGCAAACCATCTGATCCATCAATCCGCTTTTCTTGCCAAAATAAAAATTTTCTGCATATTGTCCGATTTTTGCGATTTCTACTGCACCAATCTGATTGTTATTGTAATAGCTGTCAATTGCCGTTGCAATCAATGTTTCAAATGCAGCAGAAGAAGAAATACCGCTTCCAGCAAGTACATTTGAAGTTGTATACATATCAAATCCGGAAATTTCTACACCTAAATCCTTAAAGCGAGCTGCAATCCCTCTGACAATTTCAGAAGAACCTTTTTCACCGATATGAACATCCAAATCGTCCAGTGAAACTGCAAATTCATCGTATCCCTCTGATTTAATTCTGATGATGTTTTCATCATGAAATGCTGCAACACCGATAACATCTAAGTCAACTGCTCCTGCAATGACACAGCCATGTTGATGATCGGTATGATTACCGCCGATTTCTGTCCTACCCGGAGCAGAATAAACGTGTATATCATTTCTATTTGGATACAGTGCTGTGAATTTCTCCACAGCACTCATATATCGTGATTTCTGACTTTCTATATCCTGTGGCTTATAAATATTTGCGAAGATATTATCAAATCCACCACAAGTAACATTGTCTTGAAAATCCTGTATTTTCATTGCTTTCCTTCCTTCTTACGATCTTAAGGGCATAATTACAAATTCCAATTTCATCGGCTGATCTGCATGAATTCTGTACTCCTCATGCACCGGTGCACCCCAGGAATCATCGCCACCGACACCCATTTGCTTTGCAGCGATTCTGACCCATGTGTAGCGAACACTTGGAAGTTCATCCAGATGCATTGCGTTTTCGAGTTCATAGGCACTATATGGCAGTACGCTCATTTCAAACGGAGCAGATGCCTTTTGGAACGTCAGACCATGCTGCATATCATCATGGATTGAGAGCGTTCTTACACCGGTACGGTTGCCGCATTCCTGCGGATTGAGATAGCCGGAAAGATTTTCTTTTGCTGTAGATTTCCACAATCCCAGTCTTGCCCCTTTGCATCGGTCACTGTAATTTTCATCAGGACCGAGTCCGTAATACTGGAAATTGCAAAGCTGTTTTTTCATCTTGAGGTCCAATGCAAGAACCGGCATATCGGACATTCCGCTTACTCCTGCATAATTTACACTTACGCTCAGCTTTCCGTCAAAGTGTGCGGTATAGGTTACAGTAAACTCAAAAGTCGGAACACAGGCAGCCTGATATGTGAATGTGATTTTCAAAGCATCTTCCTGTTCCAGCCATGAAACAGTTTTATACTTTGCAAATTTACCTGCGGAATACCACTGTGCGAGATTGTACGGCTCGGAAGCACCGGTGTCATTGTCCGTCATTGCTCTCCAGAAGCTGACCTTTGGTGTGCGTGTGATATATTCAAAATCATTGTATTTCAGGGAACTGATGCCGCCCTCTTTTTTGTCGAACATCATGGAGAAGTTTTCTCCGTGAACACCAATGATAACATCGCCGTATACAATCGTTGGCTTTTGCAATGTGGTTTCCGGAATCTGATTATCTTTCACTTCAAACACTTCCTGAGCAAAGGCAATTTCGTGCCCTGCATCTGCCCATAGTGTCTGATCTGCGGTAACGGCGGAAACATGATAAACATATTCTCCTGTACTGTCTATTTTGTGAAGTGTCAGTTTCATTGTCTTGCTTTCTCCGGCAGGAACATTCAGAGAAAATGTATCGGATTTCAGAACAACGCCGTTCTTTTCCAATCGTACAACAAAGGACAAGTTGTTTGTATCTGCAAAGAGATTTCGATTTTCTACGGTAAGCATTCCGTTTTGAATGGACATTCTGATGTCGGAGTAAAGAGCCTTCATTTCCTGAACCTTTGGAGAATAGGTGCGATCGGCATAGATTACACCATTGGTGCAGAATCCATAATCGCTTGGTCTGTCCTCAAAATCTCCGCCATAAGCCAGAACTGTTTTCCCATCGTCATTTTGGGTTTCGATTGCCTGATCGATGTAGTCCCAGATGAAACCACCCTGATAAGCCTCATATTTGTCCTCAAGGTCAGTGTAAAGGCTCAAACCGCCAAGAGAATTGCCCATAGCGTGCATATACTCACAGCTGATATACGGTCTGCCGTTATTCTGTTTCAGGTATTCTTCCACTTCCTGTGGTTTTGCGTACATACGGCTTTCCATATCCGTGATAGAATCATACTGATGATTCGGAACTCTTGTAACGCCCTCATAGTGCACCAATCTTGTCGGGTCTACACTTCTGAAATATTCCGACATTGCAGCAATATCTTCTCCGCAGTAGGATTCGTTTCCGCAAGACCAGATGAGAACACTTGCGTGATTCTTGTCACGTTCATACATCGATTTCGCTCTGTCCAGTACAGCTTCTTTCCATTCCGGAAGTGAACCCGGTACATTCCAAGACGGATCTGTTGCACCAAGCTTCTGCCATGTACCGTGTGTTTCCAGATTGGTTTCATCAATCAGATAAATGCCATATGCATCACAAAGCTGATACCAAAGAGAATTGTTCGGATAATGACAGGTACGAACTGCATTGATATTGTTTTTCTTCATGAACTGAATGTCAAACAGCATATCTTCCTTTGTGATTGCTCTGCCTGTTTTCGCATCAAATTCGTGTCGATTGATACCCTTGAAAATAATACGTTTTCCATTCAGGCACATGATTCCGTTTTTCAGTTCAAATCGGCGGAATCCAACCTTGGTTCTGCTGACCTCGATTTCATTTCCGTCTTCGTCTGTCAGAATCACTGTAAACGTATAGAGATTCGGTATTTCGGCACTCCAAGGCTTGCTATTTTCAATTGTCCAGTTTACAGATTCCTTTTCATTGGATTCTGCAATGACTGTTCCATTTTCATCTGTCAAGATCGATTTCACAGAACACTTGCCCACAATATCCAGCGTTGCAGAGAAGATACCGTTTGTACCGTCATAATCTGAAATCACTTTCATATCACGAACATGAGCAGACGGTGCCATATAAAGGAATACGTCACGGAAAATGCCGGAGAATCTCCAGAAATCCTGATCTTCCAGCCAGCTGGCAGAACTTCTCTTGAACACTGCGACAGCAAGTTTGTTGCCCTTTTCACGAATATATGGTGTCAGTTCAAATTCAGACGGTGTAAAAGAATCTTCGCTGTAGCCGATAAATTTGCCGTTCAGCCAGACATACATAGCAGTTTCCACACCCTGAAAAGAAATAAATACACGCTTATTTTTCAGAGCATCGTTCAAGTCAAAATATCTGATGTAGCTGCCGACAGGGTTGTCCTTTTCAGAGATAAACGGAGGACGGAAATGCTCCTGTCCCTCCCAAGGATAAATGGTGTTGACGTACTGCGGTTTGCCGTATCCCTGCAATTCTATATGTCCTGGAACCTGAATGTTGTCAAAGTCATCTGTTCCGCTATTCGCTTCATAAAAATTCTGATTCCATTCAAACGGATTCTTTGCCCACGCAAATTTCCAAGTGCCGTTCAGATTCTGAATCAAAGAGGAATTGTCTGCATCGGCTTCCAAATGGTTTGCATAGATTCTATGGTCGGAATGTGCTGCGATTCTGTTGACTGCAAACACTTCCGGATTGGTCAACCAGTCGAGTGTATATTTCATATTGTTCCCTCCATTTTAGTTCTGTGATTCCATCACAACTTCATTTTCGGATATTCCAAGTTTTTCTTTGATTTCCGCATTTGCCTTTTCAACATTCATCTTAGAAAGAATAAATGTGATAATCAAATCCAGTGCAAACGGAACGATCAGATACATAACGTGAAGCATATTGATAGCAGAATCAGGCTGTACTGTCAAAGTGCCCTTGAATCCGCTAAAGTCGAGCAAAAGACCGACAATTGCTGTTCCAAGTCCACCACCAATTTTTACACCAAGTGATGTGCAGGAGTACATGATTCCATCAACGTGCTTGTGTTTGGTAAGCCAGCTATATTCAGAGCATGATGCGATGACTGCATTCATATCACCTTGCCATGGACCTTGACCGAGTGCTGCAAGTGCTGTAAATGCAAGCATCAGCGGAATGTTTCCCATGTATCCGGCAACTGCTACCAGAAATCTGCCAACTGTTGCTACCATGTAGCTGTATTTGTTCAGCTTATACATGCCGTTCCATTTTTGTACGATGGTAGGAGTGAAGATCAAGGCGATAATCAAAGGAATATTGATAAACCACGCAAATGTGCCGAACATATTCTCATCTGCGAGAACATATTTTGCATAGTATGTTCCAACACCGATCATCGCACCATAGAACTGCTGCAAAATATAGGTTACTGTGATCATCACATAATATTTGTTATGTACGAGAATTTTGAATGCTTCTCCAAAACTGTATTTGGTTTCTTCTGTTTTTGTTTCACTGTCTGCAAGTTCCTCATCAGAAAGTTCTTTTACAGAAAGAGCGGAAATTGTATTTACAATAAGACCGATAACTGCATAAATAATTGCAACTGTTCTCCAGCCATTTGCACCACCACCCATTGCTTCAACAAATTGGAATGTAACAGCCTGAATCAGGAGGCTTGTTCCAAATGCGAAGATAAAGCGATAAGAACCCATCTGAACTCTTTCCTTGCTGTTCTTTGTAACAAGAGCGGTCAGAGCAGAATATGCGATGTTGTTTGCCGTATAAAATACACTATTAAGAAGTGTGTAGCAGATAAAGAACCATGCGTACTGAGCAAAATTATCCATGTTCATTGGGATTGCAAATACACCAATCAAGGTGATTGCACAGCCGATAAAACCATAAAGCATCCATGGTTTTGCCTTGCCCATTTTCGTATGTGTCTTATCAATCAACGTACCAAAAATGATGTCTGTTATTCCATCAAAAATCTTCGATACAGCAATGAGAACGCCAATAACACCTGCGTTTAATCCAATCGTGTCGGTAAGATAGATCATTACGAATGATGTCAGCAATGCATAGACAACGTTCCCTGCAACATCGCCGGAACCATAACCGACTTTGTTATACCACTTTAAGTATGTTTTTTCTTTACTCATAATAGAGCTCCTTTCATTGTTTATATGCCCACATGGACAGAATTTTCCCATAATGAATGATATGAACTGCTTTTCATCTTGCAAAAACGAAATAATGCCATCGTCAGAATAGATGATTATTTTTTTGAGTATAAAGAATTTTTATTGAATTCAACATGAAATCACAATGAAAGACGTCTTTTTTCATTCTTTTCTCTCATTTCTTAATTCTATTATACCACACAAAACGAATTAAAAAATACACAAAGTTATAAAATATATGCACAAAGTTTAGAATTTTTCTTGCAATCAGTGCTCAAGTGTGATATGCTATAGTCATAGAAGCAAGGAGGTGTTTTTTATGTTTATGAATGTTGCCTATTTAAACAACTCTACATCTACTGTAGTGGATAATACGAAACCTTTGATTGTAACAAGCTGTGGAAATTATCGTGTGAAAAATCGTTCTGAAGTAGTAACACATCGTCCGAAGGGAAGAAAAGATTATCAGCTTTTATATATTGCCTCCGGAAAAGGACATTTTTTCATTCATGGAGAAGAAAAAACGATTTCAGCCGGAAATATTATTGTATATTTGCCGGATCAACCACAGGAATATGTTTATTATCGTGCAGATCAAACCGATGTTTATTGGGTGCATTTTACCGGAAATGAAGTAGAAGAAATTTTAAAGTATTACAATATCAACCTGCAAAATAATATTCTCTATATCGGAACATCTCCCGATTGTCAGTGGTTATTTGGTCAGATGATTCAGGAATTGCAGCTTTGCAGACCACGGTATGATGAATTGATTTCTTTGCAGCTGCGAAATATTTTTGTTTTGATAAGCCGTGCAATCATGAGTGCAAAGAAATTCAGCAGCACCAGTGAAAAAGAAGTTGCTTTTGCGATGCACTATTTTCGTAAAAATTACAACACAGAAATCAGCATTGAGGAGTACTCCGAATCTAGAGGGCTTAGCAACTGTTGGTTTATTCAGTGCTTTAAAGAAATCACAGGTTTCAGTCCGCTGCAATATATCTTAAAGCTGCGAATCTCCAATGCACAAAGTTTATTAGAAAATACGGACTACACCATTACTGAAATTGCAAATATGGTTGGATACACCAATTCGCTTTATTTCAGCAGACTGTTTCATAAATACATTGGTATGTCACCAAAAGAATATCGAAAAGTAAAACTCAAAGAAAATCTCAGGGAGTAAAAAACAAAACTCGTTTGGCTAAAACTAAACCAAACGAGTTTTGTTGATTTTTGATAAGAAATAAGGAATGGCTACATTACCAAACACGTCTGAATTGCAATCTCCTCAGCCTGCAATTCAAAGAGATTATCAAGCTGCCAAACCTTAGCCGTGTCGACATTTTTCATCGCAAGTGCATATTCAGGATCAGTAGCACGCATTTTATTCCAGATTTTCCACTTTTCTTTTTCACACTCAGTGATACGCTCGTCAATATAAATGTAGATTCTGCCATTATCTGTTTCTGTCTGTAAACGCTCAGGACAATGTTCCTCTGCCCATTTGATATAGATACACGCAAGTTTGTTGTTGCTGTAATCGTGATAATCATTGCCACACTGCGTAATCATCATTCTGTCGGTGTCAAGTGCCGTTCTCTGATAATCATGTTTGTAAATCATAATCTTAACCTCTTTTCTTCTTTATCAAAAATCCTGCAAGAACAGCGATTCCTGCGAGGATAATTCCGCCAATTCCATAAATCAGACCATTCGAGGACTTTTCCGCACTCGTTGGTTTTGTTGCTTCTTCTGATACACCAACCGTGGTATCTTCTTCAATTTTCAAATTTTCTCCGACACGGTGAGCAGTCCTGTTTCCATCGTCAGTGATAACTGAATTACGATTTTCCTCCGCTGTATCTTCTGTCAAAGTACTGAACGGCATGAAGCTGTCAATCACATTGCCGTTATCATCACTCATCAGCCACTTGCCGTTCTGCAAATTGAAATGATATGTGGTTTCATCGGTAATAATTGTCCAATTTCCGTCACGATCATCATTGAACTTCCAATTATTCGTGAGTTCATCATAGTAGTCTTTGAAATTGTAGTTCAGCTGACCGACTTTGCTCCAATCATAATTATCATCACCATAATTGTCATTGAACCACTCGGTCAGAATATGGTGCTTATAGCTTACTTCAGGAAAGATAAGCCCATCATCTCCCTTGCCGTGCCACCAATCAGACCAAATCTCTCTGACGATATAGTCTTTATCAAGCATATCATCGGCATAAGCGGTTTGACTTGATGAGCCTATCAACATAATACTTGCTACAATGGGTATTATTTTTTGAATCATTTTGAAAATCTCCTTTCATGTTTTAGTATTGGGTACAATACTATTATATATTATTGCACTTGTTTTTACAAGCCGCAATGCGCACAAAGTTCTCTGAAAAAATCCGGACAATTTTTATAAAATATATTGACAAAAAAATTTTGAAAGAGTATAATTATAGTAATGGGTACAATGTGAAAGGATTGATTTCTATGTACTACAACGAAAAGCGAAAAGCAATTATGGCAAAGTATGTGAAAACACACCTTGATGACATCAAGATTCGTGTTCCAAAGGGCGAGCGGGAAAAACTGAAAGCTATTGCTTCTGAAATGGGCATGAGCATGAATCAGATGTTTATCAAGGCTGTAGAGGAATATATTGAAAAAAACTATAAGCCGGAAGCGGAAAGTGAAACAGATTGACAAATCGGAATTTTTAAAGGAGACTTGCTATGGATATGAATCTTTCATTTTCTGTACTTACAGCAAATATTATTAGTATACTGCTAATTGGAACGTTGTATCTCACTAACAGACAAAAAGTGGAGTACGACAGAGATATGCGACTTCTACAGCAAATGATGGTAACTATAGGGATTGCCAATATTTCTGACTGTTGCGTTTATTATCTTACTGGCAGTTCTAATATAGTTATCAAAGTTTTGGTCTTTCTGAGCGGATCAGGGCTCTTTTTAGGAAATGTAATGATTGGATATTTGTGGGCTAAATTCATAATGGTACATATGAATATCCCACTTTCTGATATACGCAGAAATATTTACCGAACAATTGGACTTATTTCTATTGTACTGTTAGTAATCAATATTTTTTATCCATTGGTATTTTCGGTGAGTGATGGTAGGTATCAGAGAGGATTCGCATATATTATTTTTCTGATTTTTGCTGCTTTTTACATTTTGGACAGCTTGTATTTGTATGTTAAGCGTGTTAAAAAAAATGGCAGTTTAAAATTATTTCCAGTACATATATTTCTAATTCCTGTTATATTAGGGGTAGTTATTCAGGCATTTTTCGTTGAAATTGCAATCACCTGGACATCTATTGCAATATCGGTCGCGGGAATAATGACAGCACTAAAAAACGAGATTATTTTTACAGATTGCCTTACAGGATTATATAATCGCGTGTATCTGGAATTTTTACATAAGCGAGCCTGTAATAAAAAGGACTGCTGGGTATCCGGTATTATGATTGATCTGAACGGATTTAAACAGATTAACGATAACTACGGACACGCAGAAGGAGATCTGGCATTGTGTATTGTTGCTGATTTACTTCGGAAATCGTTCTCTGAATATGGTGTAGTAACAAGATATGCTGGTGATGAATTTGTTATAATGCTAAATACAACAGATGATCAGCTCATACAAAAAATAATCAAATCTGCTAAAAAGAATTTTGTGACAGAGAATGAAAAGAACGATAAACCGTATCAGTTATCTGCATCTATGGGATACGCAATAACTAATCTAAGTAACGAAACAATAGATGATTTTATGAATAGAATCGATGAACAGATGTATCAAGATAAAATGAAATACTATGAGCATAATGATCGTAGAAATAGCAAATAAATAATTTCGGTCATTTTACTTGTAAAATTCCAGTTTGTATGGCTATTCTAACTCTCCCTTTTTCCTTTTACATTCAGGCTCATCACGCAAACTTTCAAGATAATCGTCAATCGTCTGACTTGCCTTGTCCAGATCAGCATACTCTTTTTTGAGGTAGCGGTATTCTTCATAGAGTTTTTCCCGTTCCTCATACAACGCCTGCCTTTGACGGTCAAGCACCATTTCTGACGGAAATCTGCCGTCCGGATACAATAATTTTAACTGACTTCCAACGCTCTTGTACTTCTCCAGTACAGGAGCGTTTTTCTTTGCATAATCTTTTTGTTTCCATGCAGAAAGGGACTTGTACTTGTCATGATACGGTTTACTGCGTTGAAGTTGTAGGACAAGTTCTATCTGTTCTGACAAAGTGTTTATCTTTTTATCCAGATTTTCAATGCTCTGCGTAATCATTCCACGTCGTGCCATAACGGTCATGATGGTCGGTTTCAACTCTGATGTGCTGTGAACATTGTAACTTTCAAGCAGATTTATCATCTGGGCTACGTTCTTCATATTCTGAATATCTGCCCAATACTGCAAGCCCCTATTATCAAACTTATCACGGTCAAGAATCATCTTTCTGTGCGATGAAAACTGTCTGATTCTACGCTGAATATTCTCAGGAAGATAGTAATATCCCAGCGTTTTTGCTCTGTCAAAGCGTTGTTGTCCCTGCATACGAAATTTAAGAGAAATCGTGTTTTCTGGTTTGTAAACTGTTTCGATTCCGTTTAATCTGCACTTTTCAAAAAAATCCTCAAACGTATCAGACCGCAAAATGATACAGTCCAGTTCATAGCGAAGTTTTTCTTTCCATGATAAACTTTGCTGCTGTTTTGTCCATTCATAGTGCGAAATTCCCTTACCAATTTCCTTATATGCAACAACAGACAATCCCATTTCTTTGCATACCTCATCAGAAATTTGACGGATTTTCTTCTACGCAGGACTATGTTTGGTATCCATGAGTGTACCAAACGTTTTGTAATTTTCCATATTGGTTTTGCAGAAAATAATGTGATTATGGATATGGTCTTTGTCTGTATGCGTTGCGAGAACATACTTGTATTTTCCCTGAAAGAGTTTGTCGCATAGCATCAATCCAGCCTGATGTACCTGTTCCGCTGTTGCTTCATTCGGTGCAAAACTTTGTATGATATGATAACTGAGAACACTCCCTGTGTTCCTTCCCATACCTCTCAGCTTGCTGAATTCGTCAGAAATTTCAGCTGCATTTTCCCAGCAGCCGTATCGTGTAACATATGCTGCTTTCTCAGGATTCATAATATACTGGATGGATTTAGCTTCTGTAACTCGGATTGGATGGATTGAAGTTGTTGACATATCTCAGTCACTCCCTCCTGCAACTCATAAAGCTCCTGTTTGTAAATACGGCTTGTAGCGTTCACTCTGTGTGCAATCTGATTGACGTTGTTCGCCACAAGCATAACCGCCTGCCGTATTTTTTTCAGTTCCTCATGGTCATATTCGAGATAGATTCCATTCACGACCTGCTGACGAAGATATGCACTGACAGAGGACATTCCTGACAACGCAAAGCGTTTTTCAAGTACCTCCGCTTCTGATTCTGTCAGCCTGATGACATATCGTTTATCCACTTTTTCTGTTTTCATTTTGCTGTGATTCTCCTTATCGTTGACACCATCAGGTGCATTTTCAGAGGGTCTTAGGGCTTCTTCCCTAACAAGCGTATGATTGGCAGGCGGTCATTTTCTGACCGTTCGTGCCACATCATCGTTGCTTGCTACTCCAGATCAGCTGTGTCAGCCCATTCTCTTTTCTGTATCACTTTTCCTCTCATATATCACGCAATTTTTAGAGAGAAACGCAACCGATTTTCTGCTTTAAATTCAATTGTTTATTGAATATTTACACTTTTCGTTCGTTTTCACATTCAACTACAGGTTTTTCTGAATGCAAATATGCTACAATATCCGCAGCATAAATTTATGGAAAGATTGGATATAACATTGAACGTTCAAATATGATTGCGAATACCGGTATTCATGATTCAGGAAGGAGTTCTGAACATGGATTTTACAGACAAATTGGATATACTCTACGCCCGCCGTTCCAGTGAGGACGGCAAAGACGGTGAGAGTATTGAAAATCAGGTTGCACTGCTCAAGCAGTATGCAGCTGACAAAGGGTACCATTGTCCGTGATACACAGGAAGCTATCATCTCCCGTGAGGAATATGAAAAGGCAAAGAAACGCAGAAAATCAACCAAACGTGTGATTCAGACCAGAGAAAGACATCTGCTTGACGATATGATATTCTGCGAAGATTGCGGGAAAAAGATGTATCTTAACTTCCGCAAATACGCAGGCGGAAACTGCTATATGTATATATGCGACAGCTATCGCAAAAAGAAAGGCTGTACCTCTCATTATGTGCAGGAAGCAGAGGTGATCGAATCCGTTCTTCACGCTGTACGCCAAATTTTTGACATGTACAAACTGGATAAGAACAAATGCAGGCGTACTCTTGTAAGATGGATTTGTCGACGAAATGAAACGAGAACCCGTGAAGTCAATGAACGCATCAAAGAAATCACAGACCGGCTGAATACGATCAATAAAACGGAACAGGCTCTTTTTGAGCAGAAACTACAACAGGAAATTTCGCAGGAAACCTTTACAAATATTACAGTAAGCATGAACGCTGAATCAGAATCACTCAGAACGGAATACGGTAAACTTCTGATTTTGCTCGACAGCTTTGATGACCAGAAAAAGAGCGTCACTCGTTTCTTAACAAAGATTGGAACATTTGCCGACATGGAAATCACCAAAGATGACAGATACATTTTAGAGCAGCTTATTGAAAAGGTAACGATTCAGGAAATTGAAACAAAAATAAAGGTGCTTGTCCATTTCATTGATATTGACTTAATTTCAGTTGCTGCACTTTGATAACAAGTGCGACGATTCGGCGACAATCTCGTAATAACTATTGAAAAAAGTTCTCTTATGCACTATTCTTAATAGGAAAGCGTACAGGAGAACTTATGTTTATGTATGATAAAATCACAGCTTTGTACTGTCGGTATTCACGAGATGACGGACAGGAAACGGAAAACGCAAGTATTACACATCAAAAAGCATTGCTGAAAGAATATGCAGAAAATAACGGTTATCCCAATTTGCGGTACTATGTTGATGATGGATATACAGGAACAAACTTTAACCGACCTGATTTTCAGCGTATGATGGAAGATGTAGAAAACGGTATTATCGAAACCATTGTTGTAAAGGATATGAGCCGATTCGGAAGGAACTATATTCTGGTGGGTCAGTATGTGGAACTTGTTCTGCCGCAGCACCATGTCAGAGTGATCGGCGTAACCGATAATTATGATTCCTATAACACAGAAAATGATCTGTTTGTTTTTGAAAGTATCTTTGCTGAAATGTATGCAGCGGATATTTCCAAAAAGGTCACTTATGCAAAGCATACTCTTGGTATGAATGGAGTCAAACTGAAATCACATGCTTTATGGGTACAAACCGGTTGACGGCGATCATAACCGGTGGGAAATCGATGAAGAATCCGCTAAGATTGTACGAATGATTTTTGATATGTTCCTGCATCAGGATATGTCGATCAATTCTATTGCAAAATACCTGAGAACCAATAAAGTGCCAACACCGAGTGCGTATATGGGATACAAATATACCAAGGTCGGTACTTCTTATGGCTGGTTGTTCCAAACGGTCAGACGACTGCTTGAATTTCAGGAATACTGCGGAGATACTGTGAATTTCAAAACGAAAACAACATCGTATAAATCCAAATCAAGGCTCTTTCTCCCAAAAGAAAATTGGGTTGTTTTTGAAAATCAGCACCCTGCCATAATGAGCAGAGAAGATTTTGAAAAGACACAGGAAAAGCTGAAAACCATATCAAAGAACTCATTTTCACCATCAAATGAGGTGAAAAATGATACCTTTTTCAGAAATAAATGTGTCTGTGCAAAATGCGGAGCAAAGATGCACCGAAGGCATAGTGTCAATGGTGTATATTTTGTCTGTAAAACGTATATACAATATGGCACTTGCTATTCCAATCACATAACGGAAAACGAACTGCGAAGAATCACGCTCGACCACCTTAAAAAGCTTTATATGGCTGTTAAAAATGGCAGAGATACACTCATCACGCAACTTGGATTAAACCAACTCACCAAACTTGACATGCAGATCAAAGAAGCCGAAAATCGAGTCAATGCCATCAGCAAACTTTTGACAGAGTTATATGAAAAGAAATTTCAAGGTAAATTATCAGATTCAGAATTCAGGATTCAATCAAGAGCATTAAGCTGTGAAAAGGAAGAACTGCTTCAATCTCTTTCGGACGTTACTGTACGAAAATCCACAATCAGCAAAAAGTTTCTTTCTGTCACAGAAATACTGAACAGAATAGAAAGCTACAGATTATCGGAGTTAGATGCTGTCACGCAGGAGATATGCGATGCCTTGATTAAAAAAATTGTTATCGATGAACCGATGGGACAGAAAGAAAAGAATTACGGAAAACGCATTGTTGACATCTATATTTACGAACTCGGCAATCTTTCTGAGTTGGTAGATGTGCGGTTTAAGCCATACTCACAGCGTATAAAAGAAATCGCCCCTCAATTACTGCTTGAAATGCGATGTAATACGACAAATGTGGTAGAAGCTTTGGCAACAAAACGTACAAGTCTGAAAAATGCTCTTGCAGAAGAAGGAACGAACTTTCAGACTGTAATTGTTGAAATACGCAAAGAAATTCTGAGTGACGCCATTAAAAAGGGACTTTCCATAAAAGAAATCTATCCTTTACTTGGCTATCCTGAACCTTCCAATGTTTATTGGTTTGCAAAACGGTTTTTCGGTATGAGTTTCAATGATTTCTATTGCAAAACAAGAAAAGAAATATGATCTGGCTGCACTTGGGCAGAAACGTTCAGGTGCAGTTTTTATATGCAGCACAATTCCCCAATCAGAAAATTTCCGATTATTTGGGAACTTGAAAAAAGTGCAGATTTGCTTTTTCATTGCTTTTGTGCTATGATTACTACAGCAAATTCAAGAGCCTGTTTGTTGATTCGGAGATGATGACATAGGCAGACCATATACTGACTTCAATACGCTGTATGCAGTAGATGAGCAGACCAGAAAGATGCTCCGTCATCAGGAATATTTGGATCGGCGTGAAAGACGAATGGTTATCACTTATCATGATAATATGTACGTTTCACCCGATCAGGAAGATATTCAGCTGCTTGCTTTACAGCAGGCACTTCTGATGCTCAAAAATCTGTATCAGGATAAATTTGAAGTCATAATCGGTTTCTATTATGGAAACTACAAAACAATAAAAGCATATGCTATGAACTGCGGAATAGCAAGGCAGGCAATGTCTAAAAAACTGCATAAGGCTTTGGAAATTCTGCGTGCCATGTGCTTTGAAAAACTTGAGAATCTTGAAAACTAAATATGAAGAACGCATACTATTTTGATTGCTGCAATCCGTTTACAGACTGCGACGATTCGGCGACAATTTCTCTTTTCTGGTTGCGTTTATTTCTGATCTGCGCTAAAATAGAAATAGCAAATTTAAGCCTGTCGGTATAGGAGGAAACAAGTATGCAGACAGGAAAAATCACTGCTTTATATGTCAGATTTTCTTTCGATGACGGAATTGACACGGAAAGCGGAAGCATTGAATACCAGAAAGCGTTGCTGAAAAACTATGCTGAATCCAATGGCTTTACCAATCTTTCTTACTACGCAGATGATGGTTATACAGGCACAAATTTTAACCGCCCAAACTTTCAGCGTATGATGAATGACATCAAAAACGGACTGGTTGGAACAGTCATTGTCAAAGATATGAGCCGACTGGGCAGAAATTATCTTATGATAGGTCAGTATGTGGAAATCGACTTTCCAAAGTACGATGTTCGTTTTATTGCAATCAGTGATAATGTGGATTCTGCCAAAGGAATGAATGATTTACTGCCGATCAATAATCTGATGAACGAATGGTACAGCAGAGATATTTCAAAGAAGATCCGTTCCATGGTACGCCAAAAAGGCAACAGCGGTCAGCATATCACATCAAAACTGCCTTATGGGTATTACAACACTCCTGAGAACAAACAGGATTGGCAAGTGGATGAGGAAGCTACGGAAGTTGTCCGAGAAATATTTGAACTGTATGTGCATCATGCAATGGGAACAAGGCAGATCGCATTGCAGTTGCAGGCTGAAAAACGTATTGGAGTGGAATATCACAAGAAAATACGAAAAGGGATTGCGGTTACTGCTGAGAACATTTATTTGTGGAACAGCGGAACGATTGCTTCCATTCTCAAGCGTCAGGAATACGTCGGTGATACGGTCAATTTCCGCACACAGATTGCTTCTTACAAGAATAAGACTGTAATCTATAACGGAAGTGACAAGATCAAGATTTTTCCTGACACACACCCTGCAATTATCAGTCGTGAACTGTTTCAGATGGCACAGGACAGACGTGAAAAGACGATACGTCACCCGTCAAGACCACATAAGTATCTTTTTGGTGATTATTTGTATTGTATGGACTGTCATGCAAGAATGCATGGCAGAAGATGTGGGACAAAAAACGAAAACGCTCTTTATTGCTATGAGTGTACAACTTACAGGAAAAGCAAAGGGTGTTACTTTTACGGTGTTCCTGAGAAATATCTTGAAACCGAGGTCTTACGGGCAATTCAGAGAGTGATCTATAAGGCAAATGCCAATCCTGATGAATTCTACAAGACCATTCAGAAACGTGTTGAAAAGAAGTCTGACGACTGTAAAGCGGTTGTTTTAGCGGAGCTTGAAAAATCCCAGCAGTACATTCAAGGTTTGTTTGAGGCAAAGGTCAGAGGCGAAATAGACGGCTCGCTGTTTGCAAGTTTGAAAAGGACTTACGATGAAGAAAAAGAACAGCTTAACGCATTGGTTGCAGAACTCATAGGAAAACTTCATGAGAAAAATGAGTCTGTCAACAAGGTTAAGCTGTTTATGCAGGCAATCAAAAAGTATGATGCCGTTACGGAACTCACTCCGCAGGTATTGGCTGACTTTATTGAACATATTGAAGTCGGCAAATGTCAAAACACAAGTAAACAGCTGCCTTTCTCCAAAATGGATAACGCAGTTTCGGTGTTTTTCTGGGGTATCGGCATCTTTTAATTGGGAAATGGCGAGTTCCCTAAGCGTATTACGACCAATACTATGTGGAAGGAAACCACGAAGCCATCATTCCAAAAGATATCTTCTTACGAGTACAGGACGAACTGATATGCAGGCGAGTGGTCAAAACCAGTGCCAATGGCAAAAAGCGTTGCTACAGTTGTAATCACTGCTTTGCACAGATAGTAATTTGTGGTGATTGTGGTGAAATGTTCAGCAGAATTCACTGGAACAATCGTGGCTGTAAATCAGTTGTCTGGAGATGCATCAGCAGACTGGAATTCACCGGACTGGAGTGTCATGCGAGAACCGTCAATAAAACGGTATTAGAGAATGTGGTGGTTCAGGCGATTAACACGCTCCTTGGCGATAAGTCTACCTATCAGACACAGCTCCAACAGAACATCGCAAAGGTGATCCGAAGCACTCAGCAAAATACCACTGATGGCATTGACGAAAAACTGCAGGAACTCCAAAAAGAGCTTCTCAAAAAGGCCAACAACAAAGAGGCCTATGATGAGATTGCCGATGAGATCTTCAAGCTCCGGGAGCAACGAGAAAAATGTACGGTTGACACTGCTGCCAGAGACACACAGATTGCCCACATCAACGAGCTGCAGGATTTTATCAAGCAGCAGCCTACACACCTGGAGGCCTTCGACGAAGCGCTGGCTTGAGCGGATCATCGTCTGGAAGGACCACTTCACTGTGGAACTTAAGTCTGGGCTGAAAATTGAGATTGAAGAATAATCCCATAGACGCACGAAACCCTCTCAACCATGATGGCTGGGAGGGTATTTTTTAGTTATTCAGCTGGACAACAAAATTCGCTGCATTTTTTTCAATTTCAATATTATATCTTTTTACTGCTTCATCCGTGATATGAGTAACATAAAAATTTTCATCATGTTCTGAATTTCTACCTTGCGCCATTAAAATTCTAGGCGACAAAGGTAGCACTCCTTGCAGCTTCCCATCCAGCCTTCTAAATACAAAAACAGGATTGTCACTGGTATTAAATGTCTCAGGTCCATCTGCAACAAGAAAACGAAAGGATGTGTTGGATAAATTTACCATTGCATGTGTATATATCACTTCAGAATCATTTAAATATTGACGATAAAATTTCAATAACAAATTATGTTTCATTTCTTCTGCAGCATTATCAAGTATAGGAAGTTCTCGTTCTGCTTCAGGAATGTCTATTTTATCTAAGCGAAGAACTTCCTTGCAAAGCCACTCCCATGCATCGTTAAACTATATGTTAGATTTAATACTTCTCCAATCTAACGCCGTATAAAATTTCATTAAATACTCTTTATTAGCATTGGAAATAATTCCGTCCGCCGAATTAAATATTGAATTTTCAAGTTCTGAACGAACTGTACCCCACGCATCTTCATATTTTAAAGACCATAATTCTTCTATATCTCGTATTTTTACTTTCTCTATTTCCGCTTTCAGTTTTTTCTTACTTACAACAGATCCGTCCTTTCTCTGGATCGTCCAATTATCAAAGTCGTAATAAATTTTATTTAATTCAAGATTATCAGAAACAACTACCTCTCCATAATGAACTTCTAAATCTTTGAGGCACGCAAAAATTTTATCTGCATCTTCTTTGGTTACGATAGGCATCCCCGCTACAATCGAATGATAGTTTGTTATTCCCGCTATATTATCTTTATTTCGCTCAACTACACATTCCTTGTTCTCAAGAAAACGTATATATAAAGTACCATCCCCGTGTTCCCATGCAGATAAGTATGTTCTTGGAATCAAATGATGATACTTTGCTTTTGTCTCACCCATTGAATCGCCTCCATTTTAAGTGTTTATTGAATAATTCTAATTTCTCAATCAATTCCATATCGGCTGGCAACCAGTCAACGCTGTATAATTCATCTTTACTAAGCCAGCGCGCGTCCTCTGCTTCTTTGAGTTTTATTTCACTCTCGGTAACATTACACCAGAAGCAATCCATACTTAAATGAAATGATGGGTAATCATATTCAATAGTGTCTATCAAATCGCCAACTTCGATTTTTACATCAAGCTCCTCTTGAATTTCCCTTACTAGGGCTTCTTGTGGTGTTTCCTCAGGTTCGATCTTTCCTCCAGGAAACTCCCATTGGCCCTTAAATTCACCATATCCTCTCGCTGTGGCAAAAATCTTATCTTCGCTACGAATCACTGCGGCGACAACTCTAATCGTCTTCATATCTTCCTTATATAAACTCCAGCAAATTCTTTTCCATGCAGAATTCATACCCCATCTTTTTTAATCCAACCTTATCAAACTGAACGACTATCGTAGTTCCTTCAATCGCTGTAATCTTGCCAAGGCCAAATGCTTTATGTTTCACCTGTCTTCCGACAATATCGGTTGGTATTTCCATCTGCGGTTTTGGCTCTGGTTTCGGAATAATCGGTGCAACAAATACAGGCTTCTTTGTTCCTTTTTTCTTGGCAGCAGCCATCATTTTTGTATACTCAGCATCAACATTCTTACCACGATTTTCGTAGTCATCCATATCCTTAAACACGAACATTTGCGGCTTCTTTACATCATTATCTGGTACAGGCCTTATCGGGAACATCCATACTTTTCGATCATTACCATCTTCACCGGGCTGCACATCTGTGTATGGCTTGCTCACAAGTTCTATTCTTCCGCAGTAAATATATTCTCCAGCATCTATAACTTCAAACATATGAACATCAATCCATTATAATCAGACTCAGCCAATGTGGCATTCTGCGCCCAATGAATGTCTTGGTCGCCTGATTTGCCCATGCCTGTATAGTGTAAGACACCGCCAATCCACTTGTCATGATAAAGACCTTTTGTATAATCCGATACGATAACAAGTGTATTCGTTGTTCTTGACCGGCGCATACCTCCCATATTTCCGCATTTAAATATTTCAACAATATCTGCGTTCTTTATAATTTGTCCTATTTTTAATCCAGGATTAAACATAAATGCGCCTCCAATTCTTAACATCTAATCCACTGCCTACAACCTCTCCAAATAGTCGAGTTGCTGGATTGGTTGTCACCCTTTTTCATTTTCCAAAAATCATCCCAAAATGCCTGACATCTAATCCACTGTCTCAAATCGTGACATCTAATCCAAGGTCACAACCTGACACACATTTTCGTAGTAGATATGTTTCCATATAAAACAACCGATCCTTTTCAGAGGTCTGGCTTCCAATCCCAACTTCCAAAAAAGCCCAGAAATGTGCCACTTTCCGGCTGTTATTTATCTTTTCTTGACATCAATACCACGCACTCCACATGCAACGAGAGGATAGAAAGTACGTCAAAGCCACCATTTCTGCCTTGGAGTGTAAGTGGAAACATATCCATGGGAATTTTTCTGTCCGTGGAAACATATCTATTCTATTTCTTTCGAAACACACTCGAAAGTGCTTTGTTCAAATCAGCTAACAAACTTTTTGCATCTTCAATTGTGTTAACTTCATAATTCGTGTTTCGTTTCCAAATCTTATTATACTCTTTCAAAGAAGCTCTATGACCTGCTAGTTTATTTCTAGAATCATAAGCCTTTTTGATTGCAGAATATACCAATCCCTCTGAGTCAATATTTACAAATTTTAGGAAATCATCCATTTGTGCGATACTTCCTTTACTGCCATCATACTCTTTTTCCATTGTTTTTTTCAATAGCTTTGTATTTATGCTCTCTGCTGTTAATTTACAAAGTTTCATCAAAAATTGTTGGTATTCTGGTATCGAAAGATTTGTTGGCAAAACAAAACTTTTATAAATTTCTGAATCAGCATCACTTAACTTCAAAAAAAGTGGTTCACCATACTGTTTTATAATATATGAATTTGCAACTTCTAGAAGATGAATGGTATTAATTTCAGGTCTGCTCGCATCAGTCCATGTATTAAGTATTTGTCTTGCAAAAAACTTTTCTTCCATTTCTCCTTTAGGTACTTCATTAAATGCTTTCCAATACTGTTGCTCCTTATACGGAATTCTTCCTAAATCACCTAACCACACAACAACTTTGTTCTCGTCATTAATACAAAAGGGAATGGACCAATCCCGCAAATAAAAAATCTCACTATCTTGAATTTCATAATTTTGAGGATCTACTTTATATTTATCCAACACTTTTATATCAAAAAATGTTTTTGTTAAATAGTGCGGATTGTCTGAGTTAGCACCAAAATTATTTGCTAATTTCGATTCATCGCACTCAAATGATATTTCTTCTCCTGTTTCATCATTAACTCCTATTACAAATGTTTCATATTTGTCTTCTTCACAAAAATATCTATAATCCTCATGTCTTGGTCTATTGTATGGAAATACAATAGCTTTTCCAATAACACATGAACAATAATCGTATGAGGTCTTCAAATCTGAATATGATTCAATTTTACTCAAAGTATAACACATATAAAAGTTTTCCCCTGAATAAACATCATATTCTTTCTTCGACTTTAATTCATCTTCCTTAAAATATCTACGATGATCAAATACAATTGACAAGCAACTTTGATTTGCTGCAAGAAAATCTTTTAGATATGATGTTCTAATTTCAACCCTATGAGCATTTGCCCTTATCATAACTTCTTCTGTTCTTGGATGCTTATATTCTTCTCCCACATGTCTTAAATTTCCATACCAGATTAATTTATGATTTATCTCATAAATTGAAGGATACTTATCAAAGTGTCTAATTGCGATAAGATACTCAAATTCATCTTTTTTCTCTCCACTAATATATTCCACTTCATCATTTCCATATTTGTTAAATGTAGATTTTCCAAAACTTTCTGTACTAAACTCCCAATCATATTTTGATAAATACTTTTTTATTTGTTCGTCTGTACCTTTAAGCATTGCACAAAATGTAAAAATATCATTATTGTAGTCCTTCTTCTCATTCTCTTCAAATACAGTTATCCATTCGTTTTTATTTATTCTGCTATACAGTTCAACATAATCTCCAAATAGCTGCTCCATTACTGTCACCTCATTCTTAATTATCATTGTATCCATTTCTTATGGTATCCAAGCATTTCTTCCAGTATTGTTCACGCTCCAGTATTTTTATCGGATCATATGATAAACCGAAATACTCAAGCAATGTATATGTAAAATACTTTTCAAAATACTCTGAGCCTTTCTGCTCATACAGAGCAATTAGTTTTTTATTTCCGCCATGTTTGGAATCCAGGTAGTTACCCCATCTTTGTGCAACTCCTCCTTCTCCTGTAGCAGAGCCTATATAAAGTTTTCCAGTGTGAGTATCTGTCAGACAATACACTCCAGTTATCTTTTTTAATGCCTCATAATATGTAGGCATTATTCTCCCGTTAAAAATATCAGCCAGACGATTATAAGGAAGATGAACTCTATCATAACCTTCAAAGTTCTCACCACTATATAAGCATGGCAGTATTTCCTTTACAGTTGCCTGATCAAGATACTTACTGAGATTAAATACATACCTTGAGAAAGTGTTGCCTTTCCTACATTTAATAATCAACCTGCCAAACAGCGGTGCAAATCTTTCAAGTACATTTACAGTTGCCCAGCCTTCAATAGGTACTTCCATAATTTCTGCAACAGAAATCAAAAGCCATTCAGCATCAGTTATTCTCGCAAAACTGAAAGCCCATTGCCCTGGATAAAAATTTCGTTGTTTTCCATACCAGCTCCAATATGAACAGTCTGAACATATACCTTTCATTTTTTCATCATCACTATGCTTAAGCCATCTGTCAAGAAATGGTTGTCCACCATTTCCTGCCTGCATATTGAATTCAATTTTACTATTTTCTATTTCTTCTTTTGAAAGGTTTAAAATATCATTTAATAATAGTTCCATTATTCCCTCCTATTAATCTTATTAAATCATTTTTTAAAAGCAATAAATTACTCATTATCAAATTCATTCTCAGCCAGTTCAATATACTCCTTTAATTTCTTTTGCAATAATTTTTTGTCAATTAATTTTAAGTTATATTCAGCGACCATTGTTGGAGAAAGACTTCTGCTAAGAGCAAATTCAACAACTTCATCGTCTTTGCTTGCACATAAAATAATACCTACACTTGGATTCTCATTTTCCTTTTTTATCTCTCTGTCCAATGCTTCAAGATATAGATTGATTTGTCCCACATATTCTGACTTAAATTCCCCAATTTTCAGTTCAAAAGCTACTAAGCAGGATAATCCTCTGTGATAAAACAGCAAATCAATAAAAAATCATGATTTCCCACCTGAACACGATATTCTTCTCCGACAAAAGTAAAATCCTTTCCAATTTCAAGAATAAAATCTTTCAGATTACAAATGATGGATTTCTGCAAATCATGTTCAGACATCGGATCAGGAACATCAAGAAAGTCAAGAACATAGTTATCAAGAAAAATATTTCCCGTCGCTTTTTTAGCTGTTTCAAGTGCCAGTGACTGTGGATTTTGCGAAAGCATATATCTCTCATAATAACCGCTGTCTATCTGCCGTTCCAGTTCTCTCTTTGACAATCGCTCTTTGATACACATATTCATATAAAAAATACGCTCATCCATGGTTTTGCAGGCTGACATTATCTTCAAATGATTGGACCAACTCAATTGTGTCACCAGTGGTGACACTTTTTCTTCGCCCTGATAAAGTTCGTAGAACTGCTTCATTCTGTATAATCCACGCCTGTTGAATCCTTTCAGTTCAGGATAATTTTCAGAAAAGAAATCCGCCAGCTTCTGTACAAAAGCATCTCCATAGGAACTATTTTTCGATTGCTTGCTGATATATTCACCAATATCACGATACATCGTAATCAATTCCTCATTTACTTTTCTGTATGCACGCTCTTTCGCTGATTCAATAATATTGACAACTTTCTGAAATTGTTCATTATATGGCTGAATGTCCATGTTCAATCCTCCGTTCGCTTCACATAAACCAGTTCAATATCATACCCAAGAACTTCCAACATATGTACAAATGTCTTATTTATCACACCATCTGTTTTCTTAATAATACGATTCACATATTGACTGGTCGTTGATATTTCTTCAGCTATCTGTGCTTGAGTTTTTCCTTTTTCGATGCATTTTACTTTTACATCTACCTCAATATTGTTTTTAACCATCATTTCTCTCCTCTGTATCAAAACTAACACAAATCAGATAATTTATTATACCATAAATTTTCACAAATTTCAAGACATTTCAAATAAATTTTTCAAAAAAATGCACCTTACATTTCTGCAAGGTGCTTAAACTACATAACTATATCAACACTTGTACCTGATTTGAATTTTATCGTGAACCTGTCATCGTATACTGTTATTTTTTCTATCATTCTTCGAACTAAAGAATCGTCATACTCCTGAATTTGCTCTGTTTGTTCTTTCAAATATTGCTTCATTTCATAAATTCTCTGTTTTCGACTTTCACATTCAGCATTTTTTGCAAGAGCAACTTGTTTCATTTCACGCAAACGTTCTATTTCATCAGCAACATCATCATAATTTTGCTTGGCATTTGCCCTTTTCAGAAGTTCTTTCTGAGTTTCTTCAAGTCGGGCATTGATGCTTTCCAAGGAATTTTTATCCTCCATAATAATTACACTTTCTATATTTTCCTGTAGAACATCGAACATTTCACTTCTGTCACCAATTATCTGATTAATTGCCATCACCACTGCATTTTGCAAATCCTCTTCTTTTACAGTTCTTGCATCACAGCAATCAGGGCCATGTTCCACCCGACTTACGCAACGCCATACAACAGAATGTTTTCCAAGCAATTCTTCTATAAATATCCCCCGCATTTTGAACAGTAAACAATACTTGAAAGAGCATATTTGCTGCTGTAAACTCTTTTCTTCATTTTCTCACCGCTGTGCATATTTGCCCGTCTTAACATTTCTTCCTGAACCTGCATATAAAGATTTCGTGGAATAATTGGCTCGTGATCATTCTCAACATAGTATTTTGGAACGATACCATGATTCTGAACACGCTTTTTTGTAAGTACATCGATTGTATAGGTCTTCTGTAAAAGTGCATTACCGATATACTTTTCATTTTTAAGAATCTTCTTTATCGTTTCCGGACTCCATTTTGCTTTACCCGCAGCTGTCAGAATACCGTCTGCCTCCAAACTTTCTCCGATTTGTTTTAGACTCGCACCTTGCAGATATTCTAGATAGATACGTTTAATGACTTCTGCTTCAGATGGAACAATAATCAAATGCCCGTTTTCATCTTTTGTATATCCCATAAAACGATTATGATTGACCTGAACCTCACCATTCTGATAACGGAACTGTAATCCCAGTTTGACATTCTTACTCAATGATTCCGATTCCTGTTGTGCCAGACTTGCCATAATAGTTAAAAGAACCTCTCCCTTGGAATCCATAGTGTTGATGTTCTCCTTCTCGAAAAATACCAGAATGTTCTTTTCTTTCAGCAAACGGATATATTTCAGACAATCCAGTGTGTTTCTTGCAAATCGGCTGATGGATTTTGTAATAATCATATCAATATGACCTGCCATACATTCTTCGATCATTCGGTTAAATTCTTCACGCTTTTTGGTGTTCGTGCCTGAAATGCCGTCATCGGCAAAAATCCCTGCAAACTCCCATTCAGGATTTCTTTGTATATAGCTTGTGTAATGTTCCATCTGTGTTTCATAACTGGTTGCCTGCTCATCGCTGTCTGTACTGACACGACAATATGCTGCAACTCTCAGCTTTGGCTTTTCTTTTTTGCTTACTGTATTCCCTACCCGTTTTCGTGCAGGAATGACTGTTATACTTTTATTCATTTTCGGACATCTCACTTTCTATCAGACTGTAAATATATTCTGCCTGTTCAAAAGGGTCAGAATATTTTATTGTCGCAGGTTTCAAATAAAACTGTACAGGTACTTTAAGTTTCTGAGCTTGTTTAGGTTCTTTTATTCTGCCTAACGCATTTGCTCTTTCCATTCTGATTTCTTCTGCCTTATCGAAAACTTTCTCTGTAATAATTGCAGGATATCGGTCATCTCCAAGATAATGCTTGTTTCTCAGCATTTTGCCTGCACTTCCATGAAAAATATTTAATCCTGCATTTTCAGATGCAACTTTCAAAGACTGACCGGAAATGTAGAATTCAAAAAATCTTCTGACCTTTTCCGCCTGTTCCTCATTAATAACCACTTTTCCATTGATCATCATATATCCGTACAGCATTATTGTAACCTCAGCCTTTCTCTCAAATTTAAACCGCATTTTAAAGAAAATACAACTTCAGTTCTCGAAACCACTGTTACATGGTCAATATGAGCAACAAATAATTTATCATCATATTCCGTAAGAAACTCTCTACCTGATACATATTTGATGAGTTTCTGCAAAGTTTCTGCTTTGATTTTGTCACCGCTGACTGAATATATTAACTTGTCTTTTTCTTCATGCAAACGTTGCTCTTCCAAAATCAAGGTATTATTTTCTTTGTTAAAAAGTGCAGGTTCAAGCAAGCCACTTGACATAAGGCTTGCTAACACCTGCCTTTGCTCGATGTTCTTCTCCAGTTTCATTTCATATTCCTGTATCTGCAATAAATATTCTTTATCATAATACCCCTGCAAGTTACGAAACATAGGAGTCAGCATTTTCTTACAGGCAAATATAAGCTTATTCATCATAGTAAGAAACGCTACTTTTAAAGCATCATCTGTAATGTATTTCATAGAGCAGGCATCTTTATTTTCGATATGATTTTTACAGCTCCATGCTACATAGTCACCACTCGGCTTATAATGGGTTCTGCGTTTAAATACACTTCCACATTCACCGCATTTTATTTTCCCCGAAAAGCTGTATCTGTTCTGATAACGATGAGTGTTCTCTCCGTTTCCTTTTTCCCTGCCACGCTGATTCATTATTTCATTGGCTTTTTCATATAACTCATGGCTTATAATTGCCTCATGATGACTCCGAAACAGATAACGGTCACATTCACCATTATTAATATGCCTGTTAAACCTGCTGTCCGTATATGTTTTCTGAAAGATGACATCTCCCGTATATTTCTCATTATGAAGAATTGAAATGATTATTCCGGAAGTCCATTTTCCACCTCTTTTGCTTACATTCCCCTGCTCATTCAGTTCTTTTGCAATTGCATGACTGCTTTTACCTGAAAGCGTATCTGCAAATATTTTTCTTACAATCTCTGCCTGTTCAGGAACAACAACCATCTCACCATTTTCATTTCTATAGCCATATGGAGGATATCCGATGATATATGTTCCATTCTGAAAGCGTTTCTGTATTGACCATTTATTATTTTCTGAAATTGAAACGGACTCATTTTCAGCAAGACCACTTAAAATAGAAAGCATCAGTTCACTTTCCATCTGACCTGTATTCAAGTTTTCTTTCTCAAAGAAAACCACCACATTTAAATTCATCAGTTTTCTTACCATTTCCAAGCAATCAGTAGTATTTCTGCTGAAACGGCTGATGGATTTTGTTATTATCATATCTATCAAGCCTTTTTTGCAGTCTGCTATCAGTTTAAGCAAACCTTCACGATGTTCTTTTTTAGTTCCTGAAACACCCTCATCATAATAAAGTCCTGCATATTCCCAGCTATTATTCGCTTTGATATATTCTTCATAATGATCTTTCTGTGCATCAAGGCTGATAAGCTGTTCTTCACTTGCAGTTGATACACGGCAATATGCTGCAACACGGATTTTTCTGATTTCAGGGTTCTTTTCTTCAATTTTTGTTATTCGTTTCATCAACTCAACATCACTTTCGGCATAAACATATTCCCATAAAAACGATTAAATAGCAAGTCTTTCAGGGCATTATCTCCGCCAAACAGGGTGAGAATTTTTCTCGATTTTTCATCGTTATTTTGTTGAATTCATCCGCAGAAACAAGTCCTTTTTCAAGCATTGATTTCAGTATTTTCTGTGCTGTATGATAGAAATAATCCCGTTTTAACTGTTCATCTGTGATATTTATACTGTTTACGACAGGAAAAGATTCTGTATCTATTATTGTGTTAATAACCTTATTACTCATAAAAAAAACACCTCCTACAATGTAGCCATTGCAGAAGGTAAAATTGGACATATTTAATCTTTTTTATAAAAATCGCATTCGTATCCATCAGCACGAAGTAATAAACCATTGACCCACGGTGGTGTTCTGCTCATCTGTTCACAGACAGCGGAAAGCGACATTCTCTTATCACACTCAATAATCAGTTCATCGTGAATATGTGAACATATAAAACAATGTGAAAGCGTTTGCATTGCATACATCAGAATATCCCTGCTGATTCCCTGAACAAGATTTTCCACAAATTTTGGTCCATAACTTTCAATTCGCTCCCATTTCTTTGTAGCACCAACGCCCTCATAGGTTACATATTCTCCTCCAAACTGATTAAAACATATTCTCGGCTTAACATAAGTAAGGTTTCTACCACTTGGCAAACCAATGAATAACATACCGCTCTTATAATAAAATTTCAGCAGTCCAACTTTTGATGGAATATGTTCCTTAACAGCTTGTTTCACAACATAATCAACGTCCCACCAGAACTTCACTATATTCGGATTCGCATTTCGCTACATATCAACAAGCGGTTTCAATTCATATTCAGTAAGTCCCATATCCAATGCACCCATTGATTTCAACGCTCCAACAGAACCACCATAACCAAGAGCAAGCTCAGCAATCTTACCTTTCTGTCTTAAATGTCCGTTAATACCGTGTTTCTCAACAGGAACTCCAAACATCTGACTTGCTGATGCACAATATATATCGCCACCATTTGCAAATACATCTGCACGCCATTGCTCTCCTGCCAAATATGATAAAACCCTTGCTTCAATTGCTGAAAAATCAGCAACTATAAATTTCATTTCTTTCCTTGGAATAAATGATGTTCGTATAAGCTATGACAATGTATCCGGTATATCATCATAAAGCAATTGTACAGCTTTATAATTTCCCTGTTTTACAAGTTCACGAGCCTCAGCCAAATCAGTAATTTTATTTTGCGGGAGATTTTACAACTGCACCAATCTGCCAGACCACTGCCCTGAACGATTAGCTCCGTAAAAAACAAACATTCCACGTACTCTGCCATCATTGCAAACAGCATTCTTCATTGCCTGATACTTCTTAACTGATGATTTTGCAAGCTGTTGTCTGAGAGAAAGAACTGTTTTCAATGGTTCTGATGCCGTTTTCAACGCTGATAACACTTCTTTTTTACCAAGGCTGTCCATTTCCAGACCATTTTCAGCAAGCCAATCTCTCATCTGCTGTACTGAGTTTGGATTATCAAGACCTGTCAGTTTTTTCATTTTTTCTGAAAGTGACGATTTTGCTTATTCATCAAAAAGAATAGCATTTTCAACAACGTCCATATCTACGGCAATTCCTCTGTCATTAATTTCTTGATCCAGCCAGTATTCGTTCCATATAAAATCAGAAACAGGAAAATTTGAAAGTTTTTTCTGAATTGCAATTTCTACTTCAACATCACGTTTATTATATCTTTTGAACAACTGCCATTTTTCATTATCATTTTCAGGAAGATTCCTTGTTCTTTCTCCGTTTGATTTTGTTGGTTTGCAAGGCATACAAAAATATCGTATAAGGTCTTTTCCCTCAGAAAGTTTCTGCTCTTCAAGTCCAAGAACTGCACCAACTCCCGCAAGAGATAACGGCAATCCCATATATGCTGACCATACCATAGAGCATTTCCAGTCTTTCGGATTCAAATAGTCACCGACTGTATCTTCATTTACACCATAACTATTGAAATACTTTTCATAGTTCCTGCGAAGATATTCAGAAAGACATATTCTCTCAAAATTCGCATTATATGCCCACTTGATAATCTTTTCATCTGAAAGAGCCTTTATTATATCAACCGGAATTTTTTCTCCTTGTGCCAAATCAATAACATGAACATCTCCATCATCTATCGAATATCCAAAAAGCAATATTTCAAAATCCTTAGCCTGAACATATTTGTATACACCGCATTTCGATAAATCCGTACTTGAATAGGTTTCTAAGTCCAAATGTAATGATTTCATATTTTCCCTCCTTTACAAAAGAGGACAGCGCAGATTTGCGCCGTCCTCAACCGGTGTCTAAATTTCAATATTAATTGAGAAAATCATCATCGTCATCAGTTGCAAAGTCATCTTCTGCTCTTGACTTACCACCGAGCGGTTCTCCGTCCTTGATTTTCTGGAGGTTGTTGAGTCTGCAGGCAATACCCCTATTTCCATTGGAGTTAAAAGCGTAGAGGTTGATAGATGCCCTACCATAGACACCACTGTATACTTCACTGCGTTCCAAAATGACATTTCTGTCCGCATCTACAATGCCGGGTGCTGTAGCAGAATTTGCATTGATAAAGTAGCTGTTCTTGTATGTCTCATCGTCCGGTCTTTCTATATCTCCATCACGAAGAGGTGTTTTGATAGCTGAAAGTGGCGGAACACTTCTTCCATTGCCCTTGAGTTTCGATTCACCTTCAGTATATGCCGCCTGAATAGCTGCATTGATTTTATCAACAGTTACTGTATCAGACTTCGGAATGATAAGACTGACACTGTATTTTGGCGTTCCGCCGTTGATTGACTTTGCTTCCCATACATTACAGAGACTCCATCTTGTCTGTGGTCCTGTGATTACATTCATTGGATTTTTAAACTTTGCCATGTTAATTTTCCTCCCTAAAATCTTCATCTGCTGTACTTAATGACGGTCTTTTGTCATGTTCATGTACAAGTGTCGGGTTGCCATGTGGTTTATACACATGATTTCCCAGCAATTCTTCAAACTTCTTTTTGCCAAGCATTGATGTCATAACTGTAATGCCAAGCAGTTTTTTCTCATAAGGGTCGTAACCTGCATTCTAAACGATTTCAGATACAAGTGCCTCATCAGTAAATTTACGATTGGAGCGTCCTTCAACTACCTTAAACCCATTATAGTGTGTTCCGCTGATAGCCTGCTGAAGTGCAAACTCCTTTACATCTGTTACCCATGATACAAGTTCATCGGCTTTTGATAAGATGAATGCAATTTCAGCATTTTCCAACATAGCAGGCATTTCAAAATCATATTTTGCCAGTTCCATGTTATATTCCATACGTTTCCTGCAAACAACTTTCACTTTACAAAATCTGCAATGCTCCCCTGCCTTGAATTCTCCTTTGCCATCAAATGCAAGTTTCGCTGTCGGATAAAGAACTGTTTCTGCCCAGTTGTAAAGTTCTTCTTTTTTCATGGAAAATGTGCTGATATTATCTCTTCGTGGTTGAAAAATGCTCATAGAGATATCAATAATATCGTAAATGCCATCAAAAAGTATCAATGCACCAAGAGCATAACACATCATCTGCGGATTGTGGTCAGAAGAAACTTCTACTCCCTTACCATGTTTGTAATCGATAATATGGAGTGTTCCATCTCCTACAATGACACAATCCCCTGTTCCAAATCCTTCCGGAACATATTGTGAAAAATCCAGACGCTGTTCTATCAGTACGATTGGGTCTTTGCAAGTATTCTTTACTTCTTCACAAACTGAAAAACAAAATGATGCATACTCTTCAGCACAATATTCCATTTCTGAATCGTAATAACTCAAATCAGCTGTAGGGTCTTTACACTCCATATCAAGCAGTTTTTTCAGTTTATACTCACAAAGTGTATGTGCATCTGTTCCCTGTAAAGCATAATCGCTTACAGTTTCCTTTTCATCAGCACAAAGCCGTGCAGACGGAGGGCAATTCAGCCACCTGTAGCTTGATGATGCAGATAATAAAGCATGAGCCATATTAAAGCACCTCAACCTTCTTAAGTAATTCATCATACTGTTCCGGTTTAATATCAGATAATTTTTCTGCACCAAGAGCCGTAATGATTTCCTTGACTTCATCTGTATGACCTTCTCTTGACTTTGTGGCAAGGATTGCTCTTACTTCTTCAAAAGTATACTCTTTTTGGGGTTGTACAGATTCTCTGACGGGTGTCGGAGTTGAAAACATCTCTGTTAACACTTCTGAAATTCCAATCAGAATTTCACCACAGTGTCTGAGTTCTGTAAGATGTTCTGCCAATTCACTCATTTTTCCAATTTGTCTGAACCTCCTTTATTGCCAGTTCTCTGACCGTATCGCCTGGAACAATAATGGTGATTTTCTGACTGTTCCCGAAAATCTTCTGCAAAAAACGTTCACGAACAGTCATATTGCGAATAGATGCTACACCCTTTTTATCGGGCTTTTTTGAAACACTGATTTTCAAACTATGTTCCATTCTTGTCACCTCTTCTTTCTGAGGAACTGTTGTCCTCTATAGAGTAGCCACTTAAGAGGTTCATATTGGACAACTTTTCAAATTTTTTGAAAAAATCCGCAGATACTCACAATGGAGTACCTGCGGACAAAATCAATGATGTATGGAAAATCAAATCATCTGATTTACTTTTTTCTGCACTTCGTTGTAGTCATAACCTGCATCGGTAAGACGTTTTTTACGTTCCGCACCATTGCCCCACTTTCCCTGAATGACTTCATGGGCAACTTCGTCAATGGACTTCTTTGCAGGATATACCTGCTTGCCGTTGCTGTCAAAAATAGCATATCCCGCCTTGCAGGCTTTCTTGGCATTTTCGAGAGAAGAAAAAGCCCCGATCTGAGATTTGGCATCAGACCATGTTTTTCTTACTCGATAAAGCTGTTTTGGAGAAGATGTTGCAGGTGTTGAAGAACCTGAATTGAGATAAGACTGCACCTTGGCTTTGAAAGCCGCCCAATGAGGCAGAATATACGCAGGGCACATCTTGTAAGGATTTCTTGCAGTATTGAGATAGTCTACAGAGCCACTCTTTCCATCACGAACATTCAGCCAATGCGTATGGGTGTAAAGGTGATTGATGTCAAGACCGTACTTCTTCAGAAGCGCAGCGGCAAGTCTTGCACAGTTATCCTCTGACTTCTTATCCGTAGAATTGTAAGCAGAACTCATAATGCATTCGATAGATACAGTTCTTCTGTTGCCGTTACCGCTTCCGTCAGCGGCGTGCCAGCCACTTAAGGATAAAGGCGGATTTTGCCATGCACATACGTTGTCAACGTAATAATGTACTCTGACATCTTTCATATTGCCATTGACGGTTGCTCTTGTATACTGCTCCGCAGGTGTCGTTCCGCTTGCCACGGAAATCCATTCTGTGTTGTGAACAGTAATACCGATAACTTTGCCCTCCATGGAAACAGAGGGCATATCGATTCTGTTGGGATTATGTTTTGTGAGTAAATATTCGTTGATTTTCACTCCATTCAGAGTAGTTGATGTATCAGGTCTTAAAATAGCCA